>Ga0129324_10000275_pt1 | contig 37171 bp, 35 predicted proteins | sample CPBDNA_7_FD_96879 | JGI IMG/M metagenome (GOLD analysis project Ga0129324, IMG submission 96879) | Freshwater to marine salinity gradient microbial communities from Chesapeake Bay, USA - CPBay_Spr_15_0.2_DNA | ecosystem: Environmental > Aquatic > Marine > Coastal | place: USA: Chesapeake Bay...
ATTATTTTTTTTTTTTTTTTTATAATCTTTAATTTATTTTTATATTTATAAATTGGTAAATCAAATACTGAAGATATATTTTTATTTTTCAAGAATTCATTAATAATTGTTTTAATTTTATTTTTTTTAAATAAATCATCACTATCTAAAAAAAAAATAACTTCTCCATTACTTTTTTTAAAAGCTCTGAAATATGCATTCATTTGATTATAGGAGCCATAATTGCTTCTTTTTTTATTTTTTATAATAATAATATTTTTATATTTATTAATTTTTTTTATAGAATTGTCTGATGATGCATCATCATGAACTATTATCTCTATATTTTGATAGTTTTGCTTTCTTACTGAATTAATGCTTTCAGCTAAATATTTTTCATTATTATAATTAGCAATTAATACTGACACCTTCATATTTTTTAATTTACAGATTCTATTTTTTTGTAAATGTACTCAAATGTTTTTCTAAAAGGCATTTTTGATTTATATATTTTATAAAATTTATTTTTATGCAGTAGCCTATTTATATCTCTAAATGTATATCCTTTTTTAATCATATTGTCATAATGATGTTCAAACATAATAATATCTACTAATTTAATTTTATTGTCCAAACCCAATAATATTTCATATTCATATCCTTCGGTATCTATTTTCATAAAATCAATTTTTTTTATATCGTTTTTTTCGATATAATTTTCTAATTTAAAAATCTTTATTTGTAATTTTTGATATGTTTTTTTATTGCTTAAAAAATTAATTAATCTAAATTTTCTTTTATAATATTTAGACTCTTCATCCACTCCCTTGATTGTAGATGATGAACTTTCATCAAACTGATTAAATTCAATAATTTTTTCTTCTGCACCTAGACCTATATTTTCTAGAATTATTTCAATATTCTCATATTTCTTTTTATTTTTTTTTATTACATTTTTTAAATATTGAAAATTTATTGGACTTGCTTCAAAAGAAATAATTGTTTTCAAAATAAAATTTTTTGAAAACAATTCTATTGACTCTCCTTTGTGAGCACCAATATCTACTAATAGATTAAATTTATCATAATTATTTTTTTTTAAAAATTTGATCCATTTTTTTTGATAAAAATGATCAAATAAACTGAGGCCCCATAATATTATTTTTTGAATCATTTGTTTTTAAATATAATTTTGCCCATTACCTTATCTATAACTACATTAGTGTTACATTCAAGATTTGATGTTTTGCACTTGTTGTCTTGTTCTATTATTTGATCCATCATTTTTTGTATTCTAAAATGATTATCATCTAAAAAATAATTGGTTTGTTTAAATGGCTTGTAATTATAGATTTTTACTTCTTTGATTATTCTATTTATATTTCTAGATGTAAAAATAATTGTTGTTAATAAGATCAACATGATAGAAATTTTTGAATATTCTTTTAAGTCAACCTTTGATGATCCAAGTTTTATAGAAATGGGGATAAATAATAATAAAGCTATTATATGATAACCTCCATACCTCAGTGCTGGATGATTATAAAACCATTCTACACCTAAAATAAATATAAATAAAAAAACTATATATATATGACTCTTAACTTGGATACTTCTTTTATTAAAAAAATAATCTTTAAAAAAAAATAAAAATACACTGATTAGAAATAAAATACCTAATATAAAATCACTCACTTTGTTAAAGAAATAAATTTCAATCCAATTAGCTACCCAATTAAAATGTTTAATATAATCCTCAGGATTCTCTACTCTAAAATTTGGTCCTGCACCTCCCTTAGACCATAATTCATACCAGTTATTCATACGCTGTACTTCAGTTAATGGTATGCTCCAGCTCATACTTTCAAAACAAGTAAAGCTTAATGGATAAATTAAACATCCAGTATTAATAAAATAAGTGAAAATTATGAAAAAAAATAAGATTAAAAACAATACAAAATATCTATTAAAAAATAAAAGATAACAAGTTTGAATATAATTTTTATTTTTTTTAAAAACATAAAAAAATAAAGGAACTATAAAAATTATATATATTAGATAAAAAGCTTTAATAGAAATAACAAGCGCACCAAGTAAATATATATAAAATAAATTGAAATTATTAATAGTTTTTTGATTAATAAGACTTAAAAGTTCAATTATAAATAAAAATATTAGTATCATTGCTGCACGATCAGTTCCATATTCTGATATTCTATAGAAAAATATATTTATAAAAATAAAAGATAATAAACTTATAAAATGAACAAAATTTAATTGTTTATCTTTTGTGAATGTAAATTTAAAATAATTATTTATCTTCTTCAGAAGAATAATATTTGAAAAACCCAATATAAATATTGAAAAAAAATTAAATAAATAAAATTTTGAATATGGAAGATAAAATAAAGAATTTAAGTAAAATATAGATGATGGAGTTCGAAAACCATGGTTAAATTTTCCTATCCCTATATAAAAACTTTGCTGTGTAAGATAATAGGTATATGGAAAATGATAATATGGAAAGTCATCATGATTCTTAAATTGAAGTACTGCACAAAATATTAAAAAAAAGATTACAAAAGAAAAGTAAATTTCTTTTTTATATAAAGTATATTGATTTCTTATTGAATAAAAAAATATGATTATTCCAATAAGAATTATAATAAAATTATGAATAATGCTATGAGCTACAAAGAAATTGCTAAAATAAGAATATATAATTAATATATAAATTCCAAATAAACCTGTGTATCCAAAGTTAATATAGTCTAATTTAATTTTTAATAATTTTAAAAAAATGAGACCATAGCCAATTATTGATATAAGAATTAAAACATAATACGTAATAAATATGAAAAAATTGATCATTACATTAAAAATATTTTTAATTAATATCTTATTGATATAGATTGCTTATAAATTTTTAATAAACTTTTGTCCAAGCAATTGATAATAAATGAAAGAACTAACCTTAATAATTCCTGCAAAAAATGAGGCTGAAAGTTTACCAATTGTATTAAGTGAATTGGATAAATACAATTTTAAAATTGATATTATTCTACATCCTTCAGACATTCAGACAATTCAAGCAATCCAAAAATACAACATTAATATAGTGTATCAAAAAAATATGGGATATGGTGATGCCTTAATTTTAGGTATCAAAAATTGTAAAACTAAGTATTTTTGTATTTTTAATGCAGATGGTTCTTTTAATCCCTCAGAAATTCACAAAATGTATAATATTCTAAATACCAAACAATTAGATTTTATATTTGCATCTAGGTATCAAAAAAATTCAGGTAGTGATGACGATACTATAATTACATTAGTTGGTAATTTCTTATTTACCTTTATTGGTAAAATATTTTTTCACCTTAATATAAGTGATATTTTATACACTTTTGTTATGGGCAAAACTGAAAAAGCAAACAAACTAAATCTTGTTCAAAAAGACTTTTCTTTTTGTGTAGAACTACCAATAAAAGCAAATAAGATGAAAATGAAATTAGGTTCAATAAATTCTTATGAAAGAAAAAGAATTGCAGGCAATAAAAAAGTTAACGCTTTGAGAGATGGAATTTTAATTTTAAAACAAATGATTAAACTATTTTTTACGAAACTTTAAGTTTTTCTTCAATAATTTTTGATAAAAAAATATATAAATAATTGTATTAAAAATTATAATAAATATTTGTATTTTTGTGTGATTGTAAAACTGAGTAGCCATCAAAACAGATGCGATATTGTAAATATTAATTATTACACCTGTGGTAGTATTCAAATAATTGCTTTTAATATTAGAATTATTTTTTAAATAGGAAAAAATAATTTGATGTAAGTGATTAGTGTCTGGTTTGAGTGGTGACTTAGATAAAATTTTTTTTCTTATTATTGAAAATAGATTTTCAAAAGCTGGATACCATAATAAACAAACTATAAAAAATGGAGAAATATCATAATTAACCTGATAGGTATTTATTAAACATAAAGCGAATAACAATCCTAAAAAATAAGACCCACCATCACCCAGATAAAGTTTATTAAAAAAATTTAAAATAAGTAGTGCTGACAGTACGGGTATTAAATTATATAGATTTATAATCGGACTTATATCTACGTCTTTTGAATTAAGATAATAAAGGCTAAAAGAAATAATCAAACTATATCCAATCAATGACGTATTTACACCATCTATAAAATTACAGCCATTAATCATAATTAAAATACAAAATACTGAAAAAGAAACTCTAAAAATATTATTTGTAAGTAATTGATCTAAAAAAATTATTTTAGTTTGAGGAACGGTAATTGAGGAAAAGTAGACTACACCTAAAACTATAAAAAACTGAATAATGAATCTTAATTTTGGAGAGTTTATTATTTTTATATCTGAAAAAAAACCAACACAAAAAATAGCAAGTAAGTAAAAAAAAATTGAATTATTGAGAAAAAGGTATGATGTTAAAATTAATACTAAGCCCCCTGAAAGTGGTATATTTTTTGATGAGATAAATTTTTGATGAACGTCACCTTTAAAATTTAATAATATTTTTTTTTGAATAAATATATAATTTAGAATTAAAGTAAGAAATATTACTGAAATAAATAAAATTATATTCATCTATTTTTTATATTTTTTAAGAAATAATTAAATGAAAGTATCAATAAACATATAAGAGATTTTATTAAATCAAACTTCATATACCTTTTATAAACAAGATAGCCATCATAAATCTTTTGTAATTTTAAAGATGAAAGAGAGTCATCTAATTTTCTCCATTTTGTTAAATTATCCTTTAATCCTAAAATTTTTTTATTATTATGAGTAATTTGAAGCCAAAGTACATAATCTTCTTTAGTTTTAATGTCAGCAAATTTTATTTTATTTGTTATTAATTTTTTTTTTAACATTACTGTTGATAAACCAATATCACACGAACTCAAAAGAAGCTTATAATTCATATCATTAGCTTTCCTATCACCAATAATTTTATTGTTAGAATCAATGATATAATAAGATGTATGAGAAATTTCTATTTCATTTTTTTTCATAAAAAAAACTTGTTTATCTATTTTATTTCTTAACCACAAATCATCTGAATCTAAAAAAGCAATTAAAGCACCTTTGCTTTGTTTAATGCCTTTATTCCGTGATCTTCCTGCACCTAAATTTTTTTTATTTACTAAAATTTTAATTCTTTTGTCTTTTTTTATTATTTTCTCAAGGAAATATAAGTCTTCCTTGTTTTCATCATCATAAACAATAATTAATTCTAAATTTTTATAAGTTTGATAAATTACCGAATTAATAGCTAGTTTAACGTATTTCCTTTTTTGATAATACGGCATAATGATGCTGACAAGTTCCATAAATAAATATAAGTTTATTTTAATTTTACCTCTTAAAAATAACAAGATTTATTATTTTTATTTATTTCAAAAAATTACTAATTTGATTTAATACTTTATTTAATTATTATAACTCAATTTTATATAAAATATTCATGAAAGAAAAAAAATTGTTAATTTTCATGCCCTCTGTAGAGGGTGGTGGTGTTGAAAAAAACTTTTTTTTAATTGTGAATGATTTAATCAAAAAATTTTCTAATATTACTGTAATAACTGCACATAAATCTATAAAAAAAAGATTAGATAAAAAAATTAATCTAATAACGCCTAGTTTAAATATCTGGTGTACAAAATCTAGGTATCCCAAATACTTTATTTGCTTAATTTATCTAGCTTTGTTTTTATTGCGAAATAAATATACGTTAGTATTTGCTTTTCAGGCAAACATCTATGCATCAATAATAGCCAAATTTTTTAGTAAAGATATAATTATTCGATCAAATTCTTCATCTGAAGGTTGGTCAAAAAATTTTTTAAAAAATCTTCTTTATAAATTTTTTTTCAAGCTACCTAATCAAATAATAGTAAATAGCTTTGAATTTAAAAAAAAACTTGATGTTAAATTTGGTGTCAATAGTCACGTTATTTATAATCCCTTAAATAAAAATGAAATCATAAAAATGAGTAAAAAAAAAATTAAACTAAAATTTTTTACAGGTTCATTTATTAAAATAATTACAGTTGGTAGACTTGTTGATCAAAAAGACCATTTAACAATGTTGAAAGCTATTAATTTGATTAAAAATAGAAATATAAAACTTTTAATAATTGGTAGTGGCAAAAATAAAATTATTTTAGATAACTATATAAAGAGCAATAATTTGTTGTCTAAGGTTAAAATTCTACCTTTTAAAAAAAATCCATATAAATATATAGCTTTAGCTGATATTTTTTTATTCACATCAATATATGAAGGTTTACCAAATGTTCTGTTGGAAGCACAATGCCTTAAAAAATATATTATTTCTACTGATTGTCCTACAGGACCAAAGGAAATTCTTTTAAATGGAAAGGTTGGTGAACTTGTACCAATTCTTGATTATAGAGAAGTATCAAAAAAAATAGTTAAATATGATAAAACAAAAAAAAATAAAAAAATAAGATTAGGCTACAGTAATTTAAATCGATTTGATTATGAATATAATATTAACAAATACTTTAAAGTAATAAAAAAATTTATTTATTTATAACAATTCTTTATATGATTTTATCAAATTATTGCTTATTAAATCCAAATCAAATCTTTTAATAGATTCGATACAATTTTTTTTTAAACTAATTAGAATATTTTGATTTTGATTTAAATAACAAATTTTTTCAATATAACTTGAAAGATTATTTTCATCTATAAAAAATCCATTTAAACCGTTTACTATAACTTCATTTGATCCAATAGACTTAAAGGATATTATAGGTACTGTTGATGCTAGAGACTCTAAGTAAGTTATACCAAAAGACTCTATTCTTGATAAATTTAAATATAAATCAGAACTTTTATAATGCTTTATTAAACTTGAATGAGGGAAATATTCTTCATCTATATTATCTATATTTTCAATCAAATCAAAAAAGTTAGCATTTGATCTAAAAAACTCATCTTTTAATAAAAATTTAGAATTTTCACCAATAATTTTCCATTTAAAATCAATTTTTTTTTCTTTTAATCCTGCGGCGATTTTATGAATTAAATCGAAACCCTTTTTTTTTTCAGCATATCTAGCAACTGTTATTAAATTAAATACTCTATCTTTTTTATTAGAGCTAATTTTATTAAACTTTTTTATATCTACACTATTTGGAAAATAAATTAGCTTTTCTTTTTTTACACCAAGATCAATTAAATCTTTTTCAATTACTGCAGAAATATAAGTAAATTTATCAATCTTACTTATAGTACTTTGTAATAAATCATCATATTTTTTATTAAGTCTGAATCCATAATTAATAGATCTATCAATTTGAACATCTGCTCCGTGAAAAGTAACAATTATTTTTATTTTTTTATTATAATTTTTTAGTGCATTAATTAGAATTAAACTTTTAAAGTTTAAAAAATTAAAATGCCAAATATCAAAATTATATTTTTTTTTTAAATATAATACATATGGTTTTAAAAAAAAGGATAGATTAATATTCAGATAATATTTAAAAAAAAAAACTATGTTTAATAAAAATTTATTTATTAAAATTATTTTGTAATTATTATTTTTGATATTAGTTTTATTGTAAATGAATAATTTAACATCATATCCCAACTCATATAATTTGTTTGCAATATTATGGATTTGTACTTGTACTCCACCTGGGGTTGGAAAAAAGGTCCCAGAAATAAATGCTATATTCATAAATTATCTAATCATTTTTATAACTTTTTTTAAATCATTTTTTGTATCTACAGCAACTGACTTATTAGACATTTTTATCATTTTTACTTGATAACCAATTTCGATAAATCTATTTAACTCTAAATCTTCAATATTTTCTAAAACTGTTTTTTTTTTTACATTTGAAAAAATTTTAAGTGATTGATATGGAAATGAATAGATGCATACCTGCCTCCATGCCTTTAAAAATTTTTTTTTTTTATTTGAAGGTATTGGTGCTCTTGACATGTATATCAAATTTCCATCTTTTCTAAATACAACCTTGGGAATATGCTGAGAATTAAAAATATTTTTGTCTTTAATTTCAGTGTAACCACATATCACTTGACTTAAGTTCTTTTTAGCAACATCTATAATTTTTTTTATATCAGTTGGATTACATATGGGTTCATCACCTTGAACATTTATATAAAAATCTTTTTTTATTTTCTTAGATATTTCAGCTACTCTATCTGTTCCGGTAAGACATTTTTTAGATGTCATAACTACATTTATATTATTTTTTTTACACAAATCTAAAATTTTTTTATGATCTGTTGCAACTAAGATTTTTGAAGGATTTACTGCTTTTTTGCACTGATTATAGGTTCTGAGGATCATGGGTATACCCTTGATATTAATTAGAGGTTTACCTGGTAATCTTTTAGAATTATATCTAGCTGGAATTACTAACAAAAAATCTGACATTATAATCTAAATTTTAATTTTTTTAATTTTATAGTTTGTGGGCGTTAAAGAGATTATTTTTTTTGCTTTTTTTTCTAATTTATAACTTTGCAACACTTCATCCATTTCAAATTTTTTAGGACTAGTTTTGTTGTATCCATCTAATCCAGCAAAGAAAATCTTTTTACATTCACCACTACTAGAAATTCCAAGTGTATAAGTAATGGCCAGAGAGTTAGGCAAAACAGCATAATTTTTTTCAAATTTAAACTTATTATTTTTGACTTGCAATCCAAAATTCAAAATTTTTTTTGAACTGATCTTTGATTTAATATTTTTAGAAAAACTTGAAAATGGAGCAATCATATATTTATTTGATTTTTTATACTTATTAATGTCAGATAGCAGTCTTAATGTATGACAAACAACATTGGCATAAATATATTTTTTAGGAATTGGATTAATTGAATTTAAAACAAAAACAACTGGTTTATTTTTTTTAATAAATCTTATTATTTTTAATTTATATTTTAATACAGACAACCCTGGTCCAATTATTAACACATATCGATTTTTTAAAACTTTATTAGGTTCCCAATCTCCTTTAATGATTTTTCTATAACTAATTTTTCCTAATGCAATTAACTCCTTACTAAATTTTTTTCCACCAATAGTACTTAAATTTTTTAAATTATTATATATATCTTCGCTATCAAATCTAGAATCACTTAGCATTTCTTGCACAAATGTTGGATGAATAGAATTCATTCCAGCATAATAATAAAATGGATTAGATCCCCATTTATATTTTTCTTTTAATGGATCAAAATATTTTTTTATTAAGTTAAACAAATTTATTAAGTATTCTTTTTTTCTATTTAATTCCAAAATTAAATATTCAGTTTTAGTATTTCCTGGCCCTCTACCCATACCAGTTACAGTGCAATCTATCCAGTTAACTGAATTATTAATCGCTACAATTGAATTTTCTAAAGCTTTACCCATATTATCATGAGTATGTATTCCTGTTGATTTATTCCATAACGATTTTATTTGATGGATAATCTTTTTTGTTTTTAAAGCATCTAGACTTCCCATGCTATCTGCAAAATATAAAATATCTGCTTTTGTTTTTTTAATTATTTTTACTGTATTTCTAATTTCAAGAAAAGATAGTTCAGGTATTTGCATAATATTAATGGCGACTTTATACCCTGATTTTTTTAGCCAATTTACAAGAGGTAAAATATCTTTTACCTCAAAATGATGACAAGCTAATCTCACAAGTGAAACAACTGAATTTTTTTTGGGTATAAAATTATTTTTTGTAAGTTCTACTATATTTTTGTGTCCAACAAAATCTGAGGCATTTATCATTATGCCAATCTTTAAATTTTTAGGAATTTTTAAACTTCTTAAAAAACTTTCCTCAGAATATGCAAAGGGTCCTTTGGTTTTTACTTTATCTAAAAACCTAAATCCTATTTCAACATAATCAACTTTTATCATACTCATTACTTGTAAATATTCATTGACTAGTTCTTTTTCAAAAAACCAATTATTGTAATAACCACCATCTCTAAGCGTACAATCTAAAATATTAATCTTATTTTTATTCTCTATTGAAGAAATTTTTTTTTTCATAATCTAATTACTTTAATCTAATTGCCCACCAATTTTTAATATTTAATGAAATTAATTCTTTTATTATTATATAAATATTTAGAAATACAATTCTGTTTATAATCAAAATCAATCACTGAAAAGGTACGATCTAAAGTCAAAAAATCAAATGATAATGAGGATTTTTGAGAAATAATCACTTTAGCGAATGTTTTATTTTTAAAATTATTTATTTTTTTAATTTTTAAATCTGGTTTAAAATAAAATTTATTTTTAGGATGTAGTTTAAAATAAAATCTATTTTTATTATTATAAATAGAATTATTTTTAATAAAAAAATAAATATCTTTCACATCATGAAGTCCTGGTAAACATAGAATTTTATTTGAGTTTTTGTTAATCTTTATACTCTCTATAAATTTAAAGTTATTTTTAATATTCTTATTCTTGACAATAAATATAGGAATATTTTTATATATGAATTTATAATCCTTTAAGGAATACTTATTTAAACAATAAATATTATCTGGTAAATACATTTTTCTATGGTTAAGTGTATTTATAACATCAAACCACATTAGATTATTAGAAAAAATACCATGTTGAAATCCAGAAATTTTTATTTTATTTGAAAATTCTTTGATGCATCTCAATAAGTAGAAACCAAAACTGTATTCAAATAAATAGAGATTAATATTTGATACATTGTACTCTTTTAAAAAGTAAGCGATAGCTTTAGAATAAATCTCTAGTTTTGATCTATTAATATAGCTACCAAGATAAATATCTTTTAACTCCTCTCTAAAGTTCAAACCATCAAATTTAAATTCTATGATCTTTATTTTTTTAAAGGTAATTAAGTTATAAAAGTGAAGCATCAGTAGTGATAAAATATCCTTAATCTTAATAAATTTTTCTATATTTATTATATTCTGATCATTTGTAATTTTTGCAAAATATAATAAATTTCTTATATTCAAATTTAAATGTGTTTCATCACTTAAAAGAAAATTACATATATTTTCATCTTTATTAAATAAATCACTTTTACCATAGTAAAATTTATTTGGATACAGCGATAGATAAAAAGTTTTTTTTTTATGATTTTTTTTTTCTATTTTCTTTAAAAATTTTAAAAAAATAATTAGAATAATAGACTTAAATAAAAACTTAATTATTGCTAAATTTGGAAATATATTTTTAAGATTAGCTTTTGAAAAATCTTTTTTTTCAATATTTAAATTCAAATTATCAAAAATTTTTAAAGTTGATTTATTATCTGAAATTATTTTTATTTTTTTTATTTTTTTTTCTATAATTATTTTTTTTATAACTATAAAATTTAATATTCGATCTGGATAATTATATCTATCATTTCTTAAATTAAAAATTTCCATTTCTGATAAAAAAAATTTTTTATTTGGGGTATTTAAAATAAATTTTTTAATTTTTTGTATTAAAGTTTGATATTTTTTTTTTCTATGATCTAAAAATTTTTTTAATTTTATTTGTTTACAATTATTTAGAGTAATTTTACCTTTATTTAGATAGATGTATGATTTATTTTTTTCAGTAAAATTAAAATTTTTCTCAAGATCAATTATTATTAAACTGCTTTTCTCCATTTTATCTTTTATTTATAGTATGAAAGATACCAATTAATAAATTTTTTTACACCTTGAGCTACATTGGTTTTTGGAACATAGCCATAATCTTTTTTTAATAATTGTATATTAGAATGTGTTTTAATAACGTCACCTTTTTGCAAAGGTAAAAAATTTTTAATTGCTTTTTTATTGAGATTTTTCTCTATACATTTTATGTAATCCATAAGAGATACATTTTTTCCACTACCAATATTATAAATATTATGACTTAATATTTTTTTCCTTTTTTTAACAATCTTTATTATTCCATCAACAATATCATCAACAAATGTAAAATCTCTTTTATGTTTTCCTTTGTTAAAAACATCTATTCTTTTTCCATTTATTATATTTTTAACAAACTTAAATAGAGCCATATCTGGACGTCCCCATGGACCATATACAGTAAAAAATCTCAATCCAACGGTGTTTATGCTATAAAGTTTACTGTAGGCAGCAGCTATTGCTTCATTAGATTTTTTTGTAGCAGCGTAAAGTTGAATCGGATTATTTGTATCGAAATTTTCTTTTATGGGAAATTTTTTTTGAATCCCATAAATACTGCTAGTGCTAGCATAAAGTATTTTTTTAACATTATATTTTTTTGACAAATCAATTACATTAAAAAAACCAACAATATTATTGTCTATATAAGATTTTGGATTTATTAATGAATAACGAACTCCTGCCTGAGCAGCTAAATTTATCACACAATCAAATTTATACTTTTTAAAAACACTTTCTAGTTTTTTATAATTTCTTATATCTATCTTTTTAAATTTATAGTTTTGATGTTTCTTTAAAATTTTATTTCTATCTTTTTTTAAATTTTGATCATAATAATCATTAATATTATCAATACCTACAACTATTGAATTATCTGACAAAAGTCTTTTTGATAAGTGAAAACCTATAAATCCAGCAGAGCCAGTAATAAGGTAATTTTTTTTTTTAATTATATTCATTATTAATTATATTTTATTTCTAGTCTTTATTAATTAATAAACAATAACAATTTCAATTTTTACACACTTTCAATTATCTTTTTTAAATCTTTTATTTTCTCTTGATTAAATAAACAAAATTCTTGTCTATATTTTTTTAATAAATGTTGTCTTTTATGACAATTCCACCATTCTTTTAAATTCTTCTCATTATCTAGATTATTCAACATCTTTAAAAGACTTTCTGGTGTTGTATGAACAATTCCTAGTCTAACAAATTTTTTAAAATAATTTCTAGTTCTATTATTTAATAAATTAAAATTTAATGTAAAAAAAATTAATGTTGGTTTATTAACGGCAATTGACTCCAAATGTCCAGTTCCACAAAATGTATGTACAATTAATTTTGAAGAATTCATTGCCTGAATCATACTTTTTTTTTCATCTATAAATTTTAATTTTGAATTATATGACAAGAAATGTTCTTTTTCTTTCCAAGATGCTTTTTTTCCTTTTTCATGTAATTTAATAAATAAATTTTTATTAATATTTGTTTTTTTTAAAAGTGAAAAAAAAGTACACAAATTTTCTAAATATTTTTTTCCTTTTAAAAATCCACTATCAATTTTTATTTCACTAGTATAATTTGTTGAACGCATTCTAATTTCTAATATAATTTTATTTGATTTTTCAAAATTATTATTTACATTTTTAATTATTCCGAGGCGGATTATATTTTTTTTTTTAATATTACCCCAGGATAAATATTTATCAGAAATTTTTACTTCATGAATTGATGAAAAATGAAATTTATGCTGAAAATAAGCGCCACCATGTTGTGCCAATATTAAAGAGGCTCCATTTTCAACATTTTTTGCAATATATCTATCCATCAAAGTACTTCTGGTAATTCCTAAAGTAGTGAATATCTTTTTTGGTGACTTTGGAAAAGAAATTTTATTTACAATATTTTCTATATCATTGAAATTTTCCAAATATGCTGATGGAATACATTTTAATATTTGTTCACCTAAAAAATTTTTTAAACCATCATTAGATGACACTAATTTTTCATAATTCTTTCTCTTAAAATTAAACATTTCTTTTCTTTCAAAAAGCAAATAAGGCCTTAAACTTTTATAATATAATAAAGATTTATTTATTAAAAAATTAAGTTTTAATTCTTGCAAGTTTGATAAGTAAGTTGAAAAAATTAACACATTTTTTTTCTGTGGTAAAAAATTCAAAGCTTTTTGAATAAATAAAGATATAGTATCTTTAATATTCTTACTTATTAATTTTTCATAAATTTTATTTTTTTCATTATTTTTAATTATCTTGCCCTTTTCTATTATTTTGAATTTACTAGAAAAAGAATGTTCAATTATTTGGGTAAATATATAATGATTCCAATAATTGCTGTTTGCTAAATTTGTATAATCTTCAATACCTAGTGGAATTGTATCTTTAAAATCAATTTTTTTTTTTACAAAAATATAATCATCTTTTTTTAAATATTTAATTAAATGCCATTTAGTCGATATTGATGATATAAACCTATAAAGCCATTGACCTAAAATAATTGACCAAAATCTTTTAGAAAATTTTTTATTGTGATATTTGTTTAAAAAAATTGTTAGTTTATTTAAGAAGTAATTATACAATATTATGTTTTTTTTTATATCATGAAGTTTTAATTTATAATTATTCCATTTTTTTTGATAAATTGTATTCTTTTTAAGTTTATAATTTTTATCGAAAGCTGGTAGATCCAAATAAATTTTTTTAATATAGTAATCATTTAGACCAGCCTTTAAAAAATCTGTTATTAAAATTTTTTTCATTTTTTTTATATAATGTTAATATTTAACAGTTAATATAAGAATTTGAACATAAAGTTGTTATCAGATTTAATGAAAAAGGTTATATGTTCTAAAATTTTAATTTAGTATAAATTAAAAATTGATTAGAATATTAATCAATATGAAAATACTAAAACAGAAGTTTTTTAATTTTGATAGTATAATTACATCTAATTACTTTTTTACATATTAAAATAATGATCCATTTGATAAAAGATACATTTGTTACAAATTTAATTCATTTTAATAGTTATATTGTTAACAAAATGATATCTGTAAAAGATCTTGAAAAGGTTAAAAGACCTTTCTTTATAACTATTAAATCGAAAAAAAAATTATTTTTAAATACTAATACTATAAAAGATAAAATTAGTCTTACTTCAAAATTAATATATTTTGAAAAAAGTTTTAAAAGAAAACAATTGCTTTATGTAAAATGTCGAAATGCAAAAAAAAATGATATCAAGCAAATAATAAAAATAGCAAAAGAGCGACATTTAAATTCAAGGTTTATGGCAGACAAATTAATACCAATAAAATTTAAAGAAGAATATAGATCTGAATGGGTAAAAAATTTTTTCAAAAAAAAACGAGGTGACTTTTTAATAGTAGCTGAAAGAAATAAAAAAATTTTAGGCTTTATTTTAATCTTAAAAAAAAAAAATCAATTAATTATTGATTTGATTGTTTCTAGTAAAAAATATAGAAAAAAAAGAGTGGCCACATCACTTGTTAATTATATTAATAATAAGATAATGAAAAAAAATGATAGAATTACTGCAGGAACTCAAATGGATAATTTAGTTGCCATAAAAATGTATAAAAAATTAGGATTTTTGAGGAAAAAAAAAGAGACATTTTGCTATCATATTCATGGAAGGTAAATTTCATAATTTTAAAATGAGTAAGTGTAATCTTAAAAAAAATCATAAAATTATTAGGAGATAATTTGCTTTGTATTATTCAAGCCAGATCAAGCTCTAAAAGATTTAGAAATAAAGTTCTTTATCCTGTTTATGGAGAACCTATTATACAGCATGTCGTAAATAGAATAAAAAAATCAAAAAAAATAAAAAAATTAATTGTCTCTTCTTCATTAGAAAAAAGTGATGATAATTTAATTGCTTATTTGAAAAAAAATAAAATAAACTTTTACAGAGGTGATTTAAAAAATGTAGCAATGAGACTATATGAAACTGCAAAGATCATTAAAGCAAAAGTTTTTGTGAGAATAAGTGGCGACAGTCCATTGATAGATCCAAAATTAATAGATAAAGCAATTAAAATTTCCCAAAAAGAAAAAAAATTTGATATTATAACAAATGTATTTCCTCGAACTTTCCCTAAAGGTCAATCTGTAGAAATTATAAAAACGTCAATAATTAAAGAGTATTCAAAAAAATTTTCAAAACTTGATGAAGAGCATGTTACTAGGTATTTTTATATTAATTCAAATAAATTTTTAATAAAAAACTTTACATCCACTGGCAAAAATAAAATAATGAAATTATCTGTTGATACTAAAAAAGATTTAAAAAAAATACTAAAAAAATTTGATAATAAAAAATTTAAGAAATATTCAATTTAATTATGAAAATTATAGCTGCAGTAATAGGTATGGGAATAGGTGAAAAACACTTAGAAGCAATAGATGGCTTTGAGGGATCACATGTAAAAATAATATGTGAAAAGAATAAGAGAAAAATTAAAATATTAAAAAAAAAATACCCACGTAAAATTATAACTTCTAACGAAAAAGATATTTTTTTAGATAAGCAGATTAATTTAGTGTCTTTGGCAAGTTATGATAATTATCATTACAGTCAAATCATAAAATGTTTTAAATATAATAAAAATGTAATAGTAGAAAAGCCTATGTGCTTAAGAGAAAATCAATTAAAAAAAATCTATAAATTGATAAAGTTAAAAAAAATAAAGATAACCTCAAATTTAGTCTTAAGGGTAAATTCATTATTTAGAAATTTTAAAAAAAAAATAAATAGTAATAAAATATATTATATTGAAGGTGATTATATCTGGGGTAGAAAGAAAAAATTATATGGTTGGAGATCTAAAATTAAAGATTATTCTCTTACTTTGGGTGCTGGTATTCATATCATAGATCTTATAAATTGGTTGACAGGCTTAAAACCAAAAACTGTTTATGCTATTGGAAACAAAAAAGGTACCAAGAAAACAACATTCAAAAAAAATAGTATGATAGCAATGATATTTGAATATCCAAAAAATATTATAGTAAAAATAACAGCGAATGGGGCAGCCACTTTTAATCATTTTCACGAAATCAAGATATTTTCAAATAATCAAACGCTAGTTAACTCACGATTGGGATCATATATGATTAAAAAAGATAAACTATTTAAAATACATTCATCATATCCTGATAGGCAAAATAGAAAGAAGCTAATTCATAATTTTATTCAAACCTTAATAAAAAAGAGTATAAAACCATTAATTTCTATAAAAGAGCAGATTGATTTAATGACAATTTGTTTCGCTGTGGATAAATCTGCTCTATTAAAGAAAAAAATAAAGATTAAATATTTATAATTCAATGAAAGAGATAAAATTTTCAATACCAAATATTTCTAAGAAAGATATTAGCTTAGTTGGCAAAATAATTAAAAGTGGATGGTTGACTCATGGAAAATATACAGCTCTTTTTGAAGAAGAATTAAAGAAATTTACAAAGGCAAAGTTTGCAATCTCAGTTTCAAGCTGTACCGCTGGACTGCATATATCTTGTTTGGCATCTGGATTTAAAAAGGGTGATGAAGTAATTGTACCAGCACAAACTCACACAGCTACTGCTCATGCTGTTGAGTACACAGGAGCAACCACAGTTTTTGCTGATGTAGATTATCCTTCAGGGAATATGAATTTGAAGGAGATTAAAAAAAAAATAACAAAAAAAACTAAAGGTGTAATTCTTGTCCATATGGCAGGCTATCCATGTGAAATGGAAGAAATTATGGAGTTTTGTAATAAGAAAAAAATTATAGTTTTAGAAGATTGTGCTCATGCTTTAGGAACCAATTTTAAAGGTGTCCATGTAGGTAATTTTGGAATTACTGGAAGCTTTTCTTTTTATCCTACTAAACAGATTACTACTGGAGAGGGTGGAATTGTCATTACAAATAATGAAAAAATTTATAAAAAAATAAAAAAACTAAAGGCATTTGGTATAGATAAAGATATAAATGATAGAAAAAAACAGGGTGATTATGATGTAAAGACACTAGGATTTAACTATAGAATGACAGATTTTCAAGCTGCTCTTGGCTACTGTCAGATAATCAATTATCATAAAAATCTAAAATTGAGGCACTTGATAGCTAAAAGGTATATTAAAAATTTTTCTAAAGTAGAAAAAATTGAACATATGCCCTACTCTAATAATAGCTCTTTTTTCGTATTTCAAATTTTTTGTAAAAACAGAGACAAAATATTAAAAAATTTAAAAAAAAATAAAATTGGAGTTAGTGTGCATTATACTAACCCACTACCAAAAATGACATATTACAAAAGAAAATATAAATTAGACATAAAAAATTTTAAAAATGCTGATAAATATGGTAAACTTAACATATCATTACCAGTTTATCCTATGTTGAAAGGACATGAGGTGGACAAAATCTGTAAAACAATTATCAAATTAATTTAAAATGCTTAATAAAAAAATTCTTTTAATTGGTGGATGTGGTTTTATAGGGCATAACTTGGCAATTCATTTAAAAAAAATGGGTGCAGATCCAGTAATTGTAGATAGTTTAGCAATCAATAACATTCTTTCTTTTGTGGATGATGAAGTTCAAAATAAAAAATTATATTCTTCGATACTAAATAATCGTATTGAGTTATTGAATAAAAATGAAATAAAACTAATTATACAGGATGCAAGAGATTATCACGCTATTTCAAAAATATATCATGATATTAATCCAGAAATAATAATTCATTTAGCAGCTGTCTCACATGCAAATAAATCAAATAAAGATCCACATAGTACATTTGATCATAGCTTTAGAACCTTAGAAAATACACTTGACTATGCAAAAAAAAATAAAACTCATGTTATTTACATGTCTTCAAGTATGGTTTATGGAAATTTTGAGTCAGAAGATGTCAAAGAGGACAGGGTGTGCAAACCAATAGGTATTTATGGTACACTAAAATACTCTGGTGAACTTTTAGTTAAAGCTTATAGTGATGTTTTTAACTTACCCTATACAATTATAAGACCATCTGCTCTTTATGGAGAAAGGTGTGTAAGTAGAAGAGTGGGTCAAATATTTATTGAAAATGCAATACAAGGTCTTGATATTACAATTAATGGAAGTGGAGAAGAAAAGTTAGATTTTACTTACATTGAAGACTTAATCAGTGGTATTGGCTTATGTTGTAATAACAAAAAAGCAATTAATCAAACATTTAACCTAACATATGGAAAGTCCAAAAAAATTAATGAACTTACAGAATTATTAAAAAATGAATTTAAAAATATTAAAATTTTATATAAAGAAAAAGAAAAATTTATGCCAGAAAGAGGGACTTTAGATATTTCAAAAGCAAAAAAATTAATTGGTTATAATCCAATGAATCCAATTGAAACAGGATATATTAAATATATTGCATGGTATAAAAAATTTTGGGAAAATCTAAATAGAGATTAAATACAATCTCATGAGTTCAAAAAAAATTGATTTAAAAAAAAATAAAGTTTTAATAGTTGCTGAAATAGGCAATAATCACGAAGGATCTTTTAAACTTGCTAAACAATTAATTAAAAAAGCTGCAAAAGCTGGTGTTGACGCAGTTAAATTTCAAACTTTTACAGCAGAAAAATTTATAAATGATACAGATCAATTAAGATACAATCGTTATAAAAAATTTGAACTATCAAAAAAAGATTTTTATAATCTTTCTAAATTTGCAAAAAGTAAAAAATTAATTTTTATATCTACACCGTTAGACATTCAAAGTGCAATTTATTTAAATAAATGTGTTGATTATTTCAAAATCGCTTCGGGAGATAATAATTATTTGCAGTTAATCAAAAAGGTTTTAAGTTTTAAAAAACCTATTATTATATCGACAGGATTACTTGGTGACTTAGAAATTGCAGACTTAATTAAATTAATAAAAAAAAATCATTTTCCAATGAAAAAAGTATTTTTTTTACATTGTGTATCCGATTATCCAGTTAAAGATAATGAAGCTAATTTAACATCAATTAAATATTTAAAAGATAAATTTAAAATAAACATTGGTTATTCTGATCATACACTTGGAATAGAAGCATCTATTAATGCAGTAGCATATGGTGCTCAAATTATAGAAAAGCATTTCACGATCGATAAAAATTATTCAAATTTCAGAGATCATAAACTATCAGCTGACCCCATAGAAATGATGAAATTAGTGAAGTCAGTTAGACGATCCTCGATTATGGTTGGAAAATACGAAAAAAAAATATCAAAAGGTGAAAAAAAAAATTTAAAATTAATGAGACGTTCATTCTATGCTAAAGTTCAAATTAATAAAGGTGAGAAAATAACAATAAATAAAATAAAGTATGTGAGGCCGTTTAACCGTCTATCTTCAACTAAGATAGAAAATATTTTAAATAAAAAAGCAAAATCATTAATCAAAAAAAGTCACCCTATTTTTATAAAAAATACTTGAATTAAAAAAATTTAGTTTAAAAAGGTATCTGTAAATGTTTAAAATTATCAAAAAATGCCCACTTTGTGGATCTACAAAAAAGTCTAAAATAATAAAAAATAATAAGAATATTTATTCATATTTTCTCTCAAAAATTTTAAATCTAAAAGAAAAATTTATTTTAGAAAATATGAAAAATTATGAATGCAAAAAATGCAATCTTATCTATAAAAAAAAATGGCTTTATCCAAAATTTGTAGAGAAAATTTATAAAGATTATCAAACAACCCATCCTGGTGGATTAAATTCTCTTAAAAAAAACTTTGGGAAAAAAAAATTTATAACATTGATAAAAAGATATAATACTTCGTACTATAAAAAAAATAATGAACTATTAGCCAAAACAAAAAGGGAGATAAATAAAATTTTAGAATCAACTGATAATAAAAATAATAAGTTTATTAAACTAAAAAAAAAGTTTATTCAAAAAATATCAATAGATGATATTGATTATATAAAAGACAATTATTTAAATCTTTCTAATTTAATTAATAAACCAAAATTATATTCCCAATTTTCAGGTTTTAGAAGTCAAGAAATTTCAAATTATTTAATTAAAACTGTCAATATAAAAGATATAAACTCATATGCTGAGGTTGGTTGTCCACTTTGGGGTAATTATGGTTATTTTAAAAAACCATGGATAAAGCAATATTTTATAAATATTGATGAAAAAAATTTTTGGAAAGCAGACAAAAAAATTACTAAAAATTGTCTAAATTTTTTATCCCCAGAAATTAAAGTGCTGACTAAGAAAAATTTAAAACAAATTGATTTTGTTGGTATTTATAGTTTTTTAGATCATCTTGAAAATCCATTAAATTTTTTCAATAGAAATTTAAAAAACACAAAATATTATGGAATAATATGTGAAGATATTAATTTAAGTAAAAAAATTGATTGCCAGCATTTTTCATCATGGAACAATAAGTCTTTAATTTTTCTTTCAAAAAAAATTGGTTATACTATGAACCATAAGCCAATTAGGCTAACTAATTCAATTTATAAATTTTATCTTTTAAAAAAGAATGATAAATAAACCTAAAAATATTTAATATATTATGAAAATTTTATGGGTAATTGATAATAAATTTAGAGAATTATACGGTTTATATGATTTAAAAAAAAAACTTTCAGAAAATGGTATTAAGCTTTATCTAATTTATATACCCATTTGGAAAACTGCTATAGATCTCATAAACCCACATATTATAGTTGTTCCAAATTTATATAAAAATTCTTGTGAGCCAATTGTAAAATATGCTAAAAAAAAAAAGATTGACATCTTTATGCACTCATCAGAAGGCATGTATTATTCGGATAATGTACAAAAAATTAAATATCCACTGACTATTATTAAAAAAATTAACAAGATACTGGTTTGGGGAAAAGATGATGCAAAATATCTTATTAAAAAAGGTTTTAAACACAAAATTGTTGAAACAGGAACATTAAAATTTGATAAGAAAAATTACCTTAAAAAAAATTTTAACAATAAAAAAATTAGTGTAATTGGTATTCCAACCCATTTAAGAATTATCTCTGGATTTGGTAAATCAAAGTTAATGATCCCATTTCTTATTCGTAAAATTACCTTGGAAAAAGATTATGAAAAATTTGGTTTATATAAATTTGAATATGAATACATTCGTTTACTAACTGAGGTTATAAAGACAATAAATAAAAATAAAAAAGTGTTATTCAAGATAAGCCCATTTGAGGATCCAAAAATATATAGAAATACTTTCCCTGAGCAAAATATTTTTGAAGGAAACGATGTAAGAAAATTTTTAAAAAATGTGGATGTAATTTTAAATGTCTATAGTTCAATCTCTGTGGATGCTTTAAAATATAACGTTCCTGTTATTAGTATAAATAGATTAATCAATTGGGACACAGCTGTGATTAAAGGTAAAAATTATGGACCAAATGCAAAACATGGTTCTGTTAGCTTAGGAATACAATCCAACAATATTATCGAACTAAATAATTTACTTAAAAAAAATAAAAAATATCTAATTGATTTATGTAAAAAGAAAAATTTTTTTGAAAAAGCAGATAAATTAGCCGTATCTTGTGATACTCTCCAATTAATGACTAATTTATTTATCAATCATAAAACTAAAATAAGTTACCGACCATACAATTATTTTTTGTATTTGAAATATTTATTAGTAGAAATTAGGCAATCTTTTTTTAGACGTCCGAGAGCTGCAAACTTTAAACAATGGAAAATAAGTGATAAAAATTTACTCAAAGAATTTAGATTGGGATAAATATTTATAGTTTTAGCCATATAATTGTCCAAATTTTTCATAAAATTGATTATAATTATATTTTTCAGAGATCTTTCCATTTTCTAACACAAAGATTTCATCACATATTTTTAATGGCTTTATTTTATGAGAAATAATAAAAAAATTCTTATTTTTTTCTTTTTTTAATATCTCTAATTTTCTTAAAATAAAATCTTCGCTATCTGGGTCTAAAGAGTTTGTAAATTCATCTAATATTAATATTTCTGGATCCAGATATAATGCTCTCGCCAGAGCTATACGTTGAACTTGGCCTCCTGATAATAATGAACCCTTTTCACCTACTTTAGTATCTAAACCATTTTTTTGGGTATTAATAAAATCTGTAACACCAGAATAATATATAGCATCAGAAAATTTTTTTTGATCTATATTTTTATTTTCATCAAAAAAGAGAATATTATTTTTTATTGAATCATCTAATAGATAGTTGTCTTGCGGAACCATTCCTATTTTTTTTTGCCAACTATCAATATTATTTAAAATATCTATATCATCAGATGTAATTGAACCTCTAGAATAAGATAGGAGTCCACAGATAAGGTTTATCAATGTTGTTTTGCCAGAACCAGATTTTCCCACAAGACCAATAGAATTGCCTTTGTTTATGGACAGATTTAAATTTTTAATAACATCATCAGAACCCTTTAGATATTTAAAACTAAGATTTTTAATTTCAATTTTTTTTTTAAATACTACAACTTTATTATTATCTAAATTTGAATTAATTTTTTTTTTTTCTATTTGTTCAAATGTTTTTAAAAATTTAATTTCTGAATTTAAATGATTAACTGAGGGATAGGTGCTTCTTAAAGTAGATATAATCTGCCCAAATCTTGAAAAAATTGGCAATAATCTTATAAATGATATTGCATATAATGATAAAATTGGCAGAAAGTTTTTTAATTCTAATTGGGATACATAAGAAACCATGGAAAAAATAATAATAACAAAAACTATTTCAAATAATGAATTGGGGATTGATTGAATAATATTTATTTTTTTTCTTGCATCCTCAAAAATATTTACCATCTGTAAAAATTTATTTAAAATTAGATTTTGTTTTTTTCCAACTTTAATAGTTTTTATTGAACTGAAACTTTGTAATACCATTTTATTAAGTTCATTTTTTGATGATAATGAGTTACCTCCCAACTTATTGAGAATTTTATAAAATATTAAATAATAACATAATAAAAAAAATAATAGCGACAAAACAGCTATTAATGTTGATATAAGATTAACAAGCAATAATAAAATAAAAATTGCTATAAAAAGTAAAAAATCTTTACTTGATTTCAAAATTAAAAAAAAATTGTTTATATACTCTGATGTTTCACTTTCCACATTTCTTAATAACTGTGAAGAATTGTAAGAGGTAATTATTTCAAAAGGTGCATTAATATATAAACTAAAAAAAGTTTTTTTTAGTTGGTGGCTAAATTTTTTAGATAAAATAGCTTGGTAGGATATAAGTCCAAATATATAAATATTTTTAAAAATAAACAATAAAATTAAAATAATTGACACACCTAATATTGCTTTTTGTTTATCTAAATTATTTAGATAGTTTTCAAGAAAAAATATATATTTTGGTAATAAAGAATTGTCGTTTATAGCAAAGTCGATAAAAAGTGGTATTAAAGCTATACTAAATGTTTCAACAATAACTAAAAAAATGTTTAATATAACAAATATAATTATATGTTTTTTATTGTTTTCCAGTAAGTTTATATATTTTTTCATCTTTCTTTGGTATAAATTAAAATCTTAATTATATTATTTATTTACTTTTTATAAATAGTCTTTTTTTAAAAATAAAAATATTAAGTCATTCATGTTTGAAGCAATAATTCCATTAAGATCAAAGTCAAGAGGTTTAAAAAATAAAAATATCCTTCCTTTTAAAAATGGAGTTAATTTAGTTAATTATACACTTAAAAAACTTATCAAAATAAAAAAGATAAAAAAAATTTATATCTTAACAGACTCAGATTTATATAAAAAAAAAATTATTAAAAATAAAAAAATAGATATAAATTATTTAAGAAAAAAAAAATATTCAAACAGTAAATCAAAAATTGATGATCTTATAAAAAATTTTTTAGCAAACTATAATATAGATAAAAATAATAAAAAATTTTTGCTATTTCAAGTAACGTCTCCAAACTTAGATATAAAAGAAATTATAGAAACTATTAATTTTATAACTAAAAAGAAAATTTCATCATTGATGCATGTAACTAAAATTTTAGAAAATCCATACGAAGTAATAGAAATTAAAAAAAGAAAATGGAAATTTTTAATGAATAAAAGATTGATCAATAGACAGAGTTACCCAAAAAAATTTATGTTTATCACTGGGTCTTTGTTTTATTTTACAAGGAGTTTTTTTTTAAAAAATAAAGCAATAGTTAATTCAAAAACATTTCCTTATAAAGTGGATAGAATTAACTTTGTTGATATTGATGATAAATTTACATTTCAACTTTCCAAACAGGTATCAACTTTAAAAATTAGAAACTAAATAAGTTTTAGCAAGCCTATTGCAACTTTTTCATAAGTTTCAACTTTTTTTCTTAAAAATATTGGTATTGCTATATATTTTTCAAGAATTTTTTTTGAAATTAATGTATTTTTTATTTGGTCTTTAGTTACCGCATGTTTCCAAAAAAATGCAAAATGCCATTTTATAGCATCTGGTAAATTTTTTGTTCCCACGCCAGTCGAATTTAGATATTTTACTATTCTAGATCGTTTTTTTTTATCATCAATCTTAAAAATTAAAGTATCATAATTAGGAATTGATCCCTTATAAATTCCTCTTAATTTTACTTTATTTTTAAATCTATTTTCAATTGCTATAAATCTTTTTTTACTTTCTCTTAAAATGTAATCTAACTTTGATAATTGTGCTAGTCCAACAGCAGCTTGAAGTTCTGTCATTCTATAATTAAAACCTGGCATGTCAGCATCATCTATACCTCTAGGAAGGTTTCTTAGCAATTTATGTCCATGATCATGATACCTTTTAAAATATAAATATTTTTTTTTATTGTTTGTTAATAAACATCCTCCTTCTCCAGTTGTGATTGTCTTTCCAAAATCAAAACTAAAAATTCCAATGTCGGACTGGGTGCCTAATTTTTTTTTCCTGAATGTTGCTCCCATCGCTTCACAGTTATCTTCTATTAGAGGAATTTTTTTTTTTTTACAAACTTTTTGAATTTTATCTAATTCTGCAGAATATCCAAGCATATGCACTAATATTACTGCTTTGGTTTTTTTAGTGATTAACTTTGATAATTCCTCAGATGACATATTAAGATCTTCATTAATCCCAGTTATGATTGGTTTAGCTCCACAATCCAAAATAGCTTCAATAGTTGCAATAAAATTAAAGCTTTGGGTGATTACTTCATCTCCATGCTTTACGCCCAAAGATTTTAATGCAATTTTAATAGCAGCAGTTCCTGAGCTTACACATTGTACATATTTGGATTTAAAAACATTTGATAATTTTTTTTCAAATTCTCTAACTCTAAAAATATTTTTTCTTCTTTTGTCAAATCCATGAGCAAAAAGTACGCCATCACTTTCAGTAAATATTTTTTTTACCTCTCTAAGTTCTTTGTGATTTATTAGTTCATTTCCAGGCATTTGTGATTAATCTAATTTCTTGAATTAATTTGTTTAATTAATGAAACTTGATATTTCTTAAATTTTTTTTTGTCAACTTCTGAATTTATTTTCATAACTTGTATTGTAAAGCCTCTTCTTGATAATTTAGATTGATTTTTCTTACTACCATGAATAATCTGTGAATGATGCAGTAGGCAATCTCCTGGTTTTAAATTAAAGGTCTTTTTTATAAATTTTTTTTTCAATTTATCAATTCTTTTAACTTTTTGAGAACTTCCTGGTGCATATGAGGCTATATGGGAATATAATTTTTTATGTGAACCAATTAAATATTCAACAGCACCATTGTCTTTAGTAGCATTATCAATAGCTACCCAAATTGTAAATGCATTAGGATCTTTTAAATTCCAATAATAGTTATCTTGATGCATGGGACTTGCTAAGCCTATTTTTTTCGGTTTAGCAAAGTATTCATAGTGTTTGATCTTTGGTTCTGTTTTTAAAAAATAATGACCTAAATCCATTATTTTTTTTTGATTAGAAAAATTTTTGAAAAATTTATCATTAAAAAAATGAATAGAATTAACTTTATTGCCAATAAAGTTAATTTGTTTACCTTTCAGTTTTATTTTTTTTTCTTTAATGTATAAATTTATATTTTTCTTTAATACCAATATTTCCTTACTTGAAAAAACACTATTAATCTTTATAACTCCATTAATTTTATAGTTTTTATACTGTTTTACGTTTAAGTTCATATCAAGAAATTAATTATAAAATAAATGTTAAATGAAAAAAAAAGATAATTCAATAAATTTTGTGGCAGAAGTCGGTTGTAATCATCAAGGTGACATTAATCTTTCATTTAAAATGATAGACAAACTTGTAAATTTTTGTGAAGTAAAATTTGTAAAGTTTCAAAAAAGAAATCCAATAGAGTTATTAGGAAAGGATAGATATGAAATGCCTCATCCCGTACCAGAAAATTCTTTTGGCAAAACTTATGGTCTACACAGAGAAAAACTTGAGTTTAGTATAGAGGAACATAAAAAGATTCAAACTTACTGTAAAAAAAGAAAAATAGAATATATGTGCTCAGCCTGGGATTTAACTTCTTTAAAGGAATTAATTGGACTTAAAGTTAAACACATTAAAATACCTTCGGCATGTAATAATAACTATGAATTAATATCATATTTGTTTAATAAATTTAATGGCTTTTGTCATATATCTCTAGGTATGACTACTTTAGCAGAAGAAAAAAAAATTTTTCAATTATCTAAAAAGTATAAAAAAAATAAAAAACTAATTTTATATGCTTGTACTTCAGATTATCCTGTAAAGCATGAAGATATCTGTCTTCTAGAAATCAATAGACTAAGAAAAAATTACGAAAAAAAAATTCATGCAATCGGTTTTTCTGGTCATCATCAGGGAATCTCTGCTGATATTGCCGCTGGTACACTAGGTGTAAAATGGATTGAAAGACATTTCACTTTAGACAGAACTCTTAAAGGCACAGACCATGCTGCATCATTAGAACCAGATGGTGCTAGAAAATTAAAACGAGATCTTGACTTATTGGAAAAAAGTTTAAAGTTTAAGAAAAAAAATATACTTGATTGTGAGTTAGCTCAAAGAAAAAAGTTGAAGTACGAGAGTTAATATTTAATTTTTTTTGCTTTTAATAAAGATTTAACATTTTTATTGTATAATAGCGAAAAAGCATAATCATTATAATTTTTTTTTGATTTATTAAGATTATCATTTTTATTTATTTTTTTAAAATCATCCTTTTTTGCTTCTATTATTAAAGAAGTGACCGGATCTTTGTCAAAGCCAGTAAATTTGAAATTAATATTATACTTTCCATTTTTATATGTATGGGTAAGTTTATTTTTTTTATAAAATTTATTATTTAAATTTTGATAGTTTGAACTTTTACCAAGAATATGGCACGGAATTTTAAAATCATTGATACTACTATCACAAAATTTTTTTTGAATAATATTTCTAAAACCACATTTTTTGAGGATAATTTTTATCATATTAAAATCATATGCATATAGATGTGCATAACCTGCTATAAATTTATTTAAATTTCTATCTAATAAAATTGTATCTTGTCCAGGGCTCACAATAAAATTCATCAACATGCCACCAAAACTTAAATCTGTTCTTATGGAATGATCTTCATCTAAGGCTTTTTTAAAAAATTTTTTATCCTTATTAACATATGCTTTTGCAATTACTTCAAGGTTTGGAACAAGAATTCTTATAGTTGCTCCTTTTTTCATTATTCTATTAATTTCAGTTAAAACATTTTGAATTTGGATGTGAGGAATATGTTCCAAAGTATGACTTATAAAAACTAAATCACAGGTTTTACTTTTAAGATTGATCTTATTTAGGTTTCCTTTAATTTTATGTTTTTCATTTTTTTGTAATTTATGGTCTAATATATGCCATCCATCATGTTGCCAATTAGGACCTGCACCAAGATTAATTTTCATAACACGCTAGTTATCAATAATAATTAAAAAAGTAAATAAACTTATTTTTAATTATTAACTAAAAATGATTTATCATTTTTTAGGAGTGTCTAAATATAAGAAAAGTGGTATAGTTGGATTTGAAATATTTTACTTAAAATACTTAACATTTTATATAGCTAATATAATGCATTTTTTTCAACTCATAAAAATTAGGAATATTTTAAAAAATGGTTAAAAAAAAAATTTTTTGCTTTGACATTGATGGTGTTATTTGCAAAACAACAAAAAATAACTATGCCTCTGCTAAACCATACGACAAAAGTATAGAAATTATAAATAAACTTTACAAAAAAAATTATATAATAATTTTTACCTCTAGATATATGGGAAGAAATAATGATAACGTTAAAAAGGCGAAAAAAGAAGGTTATAAAAAAACCCTAAAACAACTTAAAAATTGGGGGCTTGATTTTCACGAATTAAGATTTGGCAAACCAACTTATGATTTTTTTTTAGATGACAAAAATATTTTTTTTAAAAGTAAGTGGCATAACTACTTTAAAAAAAAATATCTTAAATAGTTTTTAATATATAAATAATTTATGATTTAATATACAGTTATCGTTAAGATGTCGTATTCAGAAAAATATCTAAAAAAATTTAAATTATTATTAGAGAGTATAAAAACTAGTGACATTGAAACTATTTCTAAGATTTTTATTGATTGTCAAAAAAAAAAAAAATCAGTTTTTATCTTTGGCAATGGTGGAAGTGCCTCTATTGCTTCTCATGTGTCAACAGATTTGAATAAAGTTTGCAACATAAAATCTAGAAATTTTAATGAAGCTAGCCATATAACTTGTTTTTCAAATGACTATGGTTATGATAATTGGATAACTCAGACACTAAAGATTTATTTAAAAAAATCTGATATAGTCATTCTAATTAGTAGTAGCGGAAATTCAAAAAATATTGTTAATGCTGCAAAATATTGTATCAAAAAAAAAATTAAATTCATTACTCTTACTGGATTTAATAAAAAAAATAACCTTTACTCTTTGAGTAGTTCTAAAAGACTAAATATATGGGTTAATTCCAAAAATTATAATTTTGTTGAAAATCTTCACCAAATTATCCTTTTATTAGCAGTTGATAAAGTGAAGAATTCAAAATTTTAATTAAAGTTTATTATCAATTATAAATTTTCGTGAAATCTCTCTCAATTTATCAGAGTTATATAAATAATTATTTAAAAAATCATCTGGAATACTTATTTTTGAGTTTTGATACATGGATAAATAAAAATTTTTAATGTTTTTACTTTTATGATGCTTAATTGCCTTTTTTCTTAAATCTTCATATTCAGACATTTTTTTTGAAATATAGTTTTTTTTCAAGTCATAATTTAAAAAAGTTTTAAGAGTATTCAAAATTTCTTCTGGAGTATTATTAATAAGTATGATTTCTTTATTTTTAATCAAGTAATTAATATTTAAAAAAAATATTTCTTTATCAAAAAAAATTTCTTCTAGTGATAAAATTTTTTTTTTTTTGATACTATAAATTTTTTTAAACGATGCAAAATTTTGATAGCTTGCAGAAGTTCCACTCTGTACAAAATCAATATTGTTTGTTAAAATTTTTCTTTTTCCATAAATATCAGGCATAACACCATGTGATGCACTAGTCCCAAAATAAAAATCAGAATTTTTTATTTCTCTATGAGCTAAATCAAAATGTTTTTTTGATAATGTTAAATCAAAATAATTTTGATGAATTAAATTAAATTTTTTCATTGAGTTGTCTCCAATTCTATTAACTTCAAATCCTGAATTAAGAAGATATATTAATGATAATTTGTAGGTATTTATATCTGCGACAGCCCATGAGCTAATGTCTTTAAATTTCATATAATTTAAATCTCTAACGCAAAAAGCAATTTTTTTATTTTTTAAATAATTTTCATTTTTATTATTTAATTTAACTTTTGTTTTTAATATTTGATTAATTTCAATTACTGGAAAAATTTCAATTTCATTAATTTCTCTTAATCCAAAGCCTATACAGCCAAATTTTACTTTAATAATATTTTTTTTAAAAATTAAATTTAATAGACTTATAATTTTAATCTTAACTAATAAAACTAGTAAATTGCAAAAAAAAGAAAAAAATAATGATAATATTATTTCTAGAATTGATAATGAAAATAAATATTTTATTATAATTTTTTTTCCATAAATTTTAGAAAAAAAAGTATTGTAATGTGAGTGATTATTTAAAATTATAAAATTTATTATTATTCTAAGATTTTTTTTTTTTTTTATTTTTAGTGCCCATAATAAACTTTCATGAAATCCTCCAAAGTTGTGTGTTTTTGGACAAAATAATAAATATCCCTTTTGAAGAAAATATTTAATTATATAACTATTCATGATTAGTTGTTGTCTCTCAAGCTACTTGAGCGTATGTGAGATTGTTTTTAGTATTTCAATTTTTTCAATTGGAGATTTATTTCCTATGGTGTCTGCTGATTTAGCAGCACCTAAAGAAGCTATAAAATTAGCCAGGTTAATATCAACTTTTTTAAATTGACATAAGGAGATTAAAGAAAGGTATGCATCACCAGCTCCAACTTTATCTTTAGGTTTATTTAAAAATGCAGGACATTTAAATACATTTAATTTTTTATTAATAATGAATGCTCCTTTTTTTCCTTCGGTTACACATAATTGATCACATTTTATTTTTTTTATAAATTTTTTTGCCAGATAAATTATATCTAAATCATTATTATTCATTTCATATCTTAATTCTGATGCATTTATAACCAAATTTTTGATTTTTTTAAATTTAGATAAACTTCTTAGCCCAATATTGGTTGAGTTGATTTGTGTATTTAAGCTAACAAATTTTTTGTTTTTTGAAATATACTTTGCAATTTTAGGTGTAATCATTCCATGACCATAATCTGCTACAATAATTAAATCATAGATTTTTTGATTAATTTTAAATGCATTTAACATTTTATTTTCCTCTTTTTGTGAAATTCTTGTGTCATTTATCGAATAAGCTCCAAAAACTTTTCTCATGTCTATGTTGTCTATATATCTTTTTTTTAAAATAGTGGGTGAGTTTTTTTTCACATAAAAAGAACATTTAATATTTTTTTCCAGTTTGTTCATAATTTCTTTCTTTTTTGTATCTGTGTCTCCTACCATACTTAAAATTCTTATTTCTTTACAAAATGATGCTAAATGTCTGGCTATAGCAAGAATTCCTCCTAGATAACGTTCTGTATTTAATTTTTTAAAAATTAAAACTGGTTCTTTTCCAGATTTTCCAAGGGCTTCACAAAAAGTATATTCATCAATTATTGCTTCTCCAATGACTAGCACTTTAAGGTCTGAAAAACTTTCGACAATTTTTTTTATCTGATCGAAAGAATATTTGTTTTTTATTTTTTTGATAAAAAGTTTTTGATTATTGTTAAAAGTTTCTCCATATTTATTTAAGAGAGTGCTTGAGCTGAATGTTAATTCGTCAGTAATTATAACCTTCCCACCATTTTTATTAACTAGATCTTTTTCTTTTTTGATCATTCCTGTAATATCATTGAGATTATTTTTATAATCATTTCCTTTAAAATAAATATCTGGCTTAATATTTTTTATCAAATTTAATGCAGACACTTCATAGTTTATTGAAACATAATCAATTACATCAATTGCATCCAGTACTTCAGCTCTTAGAGTTTCGTTAAAAAATGGTCTCATTGGACCTTTTTTTACAAATTGATCAGCAGTTAATGTTACAATTAAAATATCTCCATTTTTTTTTGCCTCCTTAAAGTGTTTTATATGTCCAACATGTAATAAATCAAAAACACCATGACATAAAACAATCTTCTTTTTATTTTTCTTTAATTTTTTTGTTAGATTGAATAATCTGGTTAATGAAACAATTTTTGATTGATTATTTTTAGTCATAAATTAAAAAAATTAAATTTTATTTGTTTGCTTAAAAAAATTTTGATAATTGCATTTATTGTTATTAATTTACTATTTTTTTTTTATCTTTTATATACTAAGTTACCAATAAATATTCTATGAAAAAAAAAATTCTTATAACCGGTGGCTGTGGCTATACTGGGACCTTATTAATACAACACCTTCTTAAAATTGAAGCATATGAAATAATTTGTATTGACACTCAGTGGTTTGGTTGTTTTTTAAAAAAAAATAAAAACCTCAAAATTATTAAGGCTGATATAAGAAAAATTGACGATAAATATTTTAGAGGTGTTGATACAGTTATTCACTTAGCTAACATAGCAAACGACCCAGCGGTTAAATTAAGACCAAATTTATCATGGGATGTAAATGTCTTGGGAAGCTATAAATTAGTTAACCAAAGTATTAAAAATAAAGTAAGAAAATTTATTTATGCAAGCTCTGGAAGTGTCTATGGAATAAAAAAAGAAAAAAAAGTTACAGAAGACTTAAGTTTACTTCCAATTTCGATTTACAATAAAACTAAGATGATTTCTGAAAGAGTCCTTATGAGTTATAGTGATAAGATAATAGTTAATTGTATAAGACCAGCAACAGTTTGTGGTTTGTCTCCTCGAATGAGATTTGATATCAGTGTGAATTTACTAACTCTATCTGCAAAAAAAAAAAAAATAGTGAAAGTATTTGGGGGCAAACAAACAAGGCCCAATATCAATATAAAAGATTTGGTAAGAGTATATGAATTTTTTTTAAAAAAAAATATTAAAAGTGGTTTTTACAATGCTGGATTTGAAAATATGAAAATTATTGATATTGCAAAAATTATTTCAAAAAAAACAAATTCAAATATCAAAATTTTAAAATCTAATGATCCAAGATCATATCGCCAGGATTCATCGAAGTTACTTGGATTAGGCTTTAAAAGAAAATATAATGTTGAAAACGCTATTGATGAAATAATACATTCCCTTAAAAATAAAGAAATTGAAGACTCCCCAAAATTTCACACGGTAAATTGGATGAAAAAAATGAAAATAAAATAAATTTAAAATTTAAATTTATTAATTAAATCAGCCATTTTTGTAAGTTGGGACTTAGTAACAAATTCATGGACAGGCAAAGATAATGATGTATTAGCTAAATTCTCAGCTTTTGGAAAATCTCCTTTGGAGTATTTCAGATGCTTGGCAGCTGGCTGTAAATGCATAGGAATTGGATAATGTATTTTTGCATCAATTTTATTTTTTATTAGATGATTTAAAAGTTTATCCCGTTTTATTGTATTTATATGATACAGATGAAATACTTCTTTTAAATTTTTTTCTCTTTTAATTGTTATAATATTTTTATTGTCACTTAATAATTTATCTAAATAGAGCGCATTAGAAATTCTTTTATCTGTAATATTCTTAAGCTTATTTTTAATCTTATAATTTGCTACAGCCGCTTGAATAGTATCTAGTCTAGAATTATATGAAAATATCAAACTTTTATTTCTATCTTTTAATCCATGATTTCTCATGAGTTTTAATTTATCAGAAATTTTTTTTGAATTAGTAATAATAAACCCACCATCTCCCCAAACATTTAAATTTTTGAGAGGATGCATACTAAAGGTGCAAATATCACCATAAGAAATAATATCTCTATTATTATATTTCGACTTAATGGCATGACATGAATCTTGGATTATCTTTAATTTATATTTTTTTGCAATTTTTGATATTTTTGATAACTCACATGGTCTTCCAGCCCAATGAACTGGCATTATAGCTTTTGTTTTTTTAGTAATTGCTTTTTCTATTTTATTCTCATCTATATTGTAATCATCTTTAATGTCTACAAACACAGGTGTTGCTCCAGCTGTAACAATTGAACCTACTGTAGCAACAAATGTATATGGTGTTGTTATCACTTCATCACCGTAACCAATTCCCAGACATTTTAGGCTTAAATATAATGCATCTGTTCCATTTCCAACTCCAATCACATATTTAGCAGATGTTATTTTCGATATATTTTTTTCAAATTGGTCTACTTCATTTCCCAAAGTATAATCACCTCTTCTAATTACCTTTTCAATTTTTTTAAAAATTTTTTTATAATCTGAAAATTGTTCAATTAAATAACTGTGGCTTATAGTTTTTTTTAAATCATTTTTATATTGTTGGGGGTAAAAATTTTTCATGATACTTATATATACACTATTTTATTTATTACAATAATTCAAAATGGACCTGAAAATGAATTGTCAGGCACATCTAGTTTTTTTTTTCTAAGAAACTTAATCTTTTTTTTTATTTTACAAATTTTTGTAACTTCTTTGATAATGTCTTCATAATTTATGTAACAATATTTCGATAAATGTCTAGTGCTTGGTATTATTGTGTTTTTTAATCCTAAAATTTTAACTTCAGTATTCATAAACACTTTTTTATTTAAACTTAATAGCCTCAAAACTTCTGCTCCAACTCCAAAATCTACTTGTCCATTATCAATTATAAGTAATTTTTTTGTTTTTTTTACTGATGTAATAATTTTTTTAATATTTAAGGGTCGCAAAGTGTGCAAATCTATAACCTCACAATTTACTTTTTCTTTTTTTAAAAAATTATATGCTTTTAAAGTTTCTAATAACATGTAGGAAAATGAAACTATTGTAACATCATTACCTTTTTTTTTAATTATTGGTTCACCAATTTTTAATAATTTTAATGATTTATTAACATTAGATTTTGTATGATGGAGCCATCTATGTTCAAAAAAGATGACTGGGGACTTATCTCTAATACTTGAAATTAATAAATTTTTTGCGTCACTAGGGTTTGAGGGAGTTACAACTTTCAAACCATTTATTTGTGAAAATAACGATTCAAGACTTTGGTTGTGCTGAGGTCCTTGCCCCCATCCTTTACCTATAATCATTCTTATAACAAGAGATGGAGATTTTTTTCCAGCTGTCATAAAGTTCCATTTTGCAATTTGATTAATTATTTGTTCCATTGCTACAAGAGAAAACTCCACTCTTTGATGTGAAAGTATTGGCTTGAAGCCATTTAAGGACGCACCAAGACAAACTCCCGTTATTGCATTTTCTGATAGAGGTATTTCAAATACTCTTTGCTCTCCAAATTTCTTGAAAAGATTTTTTGTTGTACTAAAAACACTTTTTGGATCAGTTACTCCTAATCCAAAAATTAAAACGCTTTTATCCTTAGACATTTCTTGTGTTAAGGCTTCATTTATTGCTTCAGAAAAAGTAAGGAGTCTTTGTTTAATTTTATTTTGCATAAATAAATTTATTTAAATAGTTTTTTTTTGGCAATCTATCTTTTTTAACTTTTTGAAAAATTTTATTGATTTTTGTTTCTATTCTATGCCTTATAGAATTAATTTTTTTTTGAGTTAAGATTTTGTCTTTAACAAGTTTTTTTTCATACTGTTTTATTGGACATTTGGTCAGCCATTGATTTAAAAAATAATCAGATCTATACCCCAATATATCATCAATATTTGGACCACAATGCTCATATACTCTATGTGTCTTAAATTCAATCAATGCTGGTTGATTATTTTTAATAATAAAATTTTTTGCTTTTAAAGTTTTTTTAAAAACTTTTTCAACGTCGTTTCCATCTTCTTTATAAGATTTGATGCCAATTGATTTAGCAAGATGTGTAATGTTGTTTGGTCTTGCATTTCTAATGTCTAGTTTAGTAAAAGTTGAATAAAAATTATTTTCACAAATAAAAAGTAAAGGAAGGTTGTGAATTTTTGAAAAATTTAATGTTTCATAATAAACACCTGTTTCAACAGCACCATCTCCAAAATAAACAACGGTTAAAATATTTTTTTTCTTAAGTTTGTTAGTTAACGCAATTCCGGCTGCAATAGGTAGTGTGCTACCAACTATTGGTACGCATCCTACAACTCCTGCCTTTAAGTCGAGCAAATGCATGGAGCCTCCTAAACCTTTAACGCAACCACTTTCTTTGCCATATATTTCACCAATCATTGCTCTAATAGAACCTCCTTTAGATAAATAGTGAGCATGTGACCGATGTGCACTTAGTATTAAATCTTTTTTTTTTAATAATGAAGAAACTCCAGCTGAAATAGCTTCTTGTCCAATTGATAAATGTACTGGACATCTTATTTCATTTTTAGGGTATTCACTTACAATTTTCTCTTCAACTATACGAGTGAGACACATGTCATTGTATAGTTTGATTTTAAAATTATTTTTAATCATTAAAGTCTATGAAAATCAATAAGTGAACTTCTAAGATTGTTTTGTAATAAATAATTTATATTCTACATTTAAATAAAATTTTTTTCAGTGCATAAATCAAGCCAATTGAGCTATTAGTACTGGTCAGCTACACGCATTACTGCGCTTCCACATCCAGCCTATCAACGTGGTGGTCTACCACGGCTCTATAGGA
>Ga0129324_10000276_pt1 | contig 37118 bp, 34 predicted proteins | sample CPBDNA_7_FD_96879 | JGI IMG/M metagenome (GOLD analysis project Ga0129324, IMG submission 96879) | Freshwater to marine salinity gradient microbial communities from Chesapeake Bay, USA - CPBay_Spr_15_0.2_DNA | ecosystem: Environmental > Aquatic > Marine > Coastal | place: USA: Chesapeake Bay...
GCACTGATTCACCGCACTGATTCACCGCACTGATTGTGCGCCTAGAGCCTTGCCAACTCCCTTAGTTGATCGGCCCGATCAACTCGCTCCCACGAGAAGTTGGGCAACTCGCGGCCAAAATGTCCGTAGGCCGAGGTCGGCCGGTAAATCGGTCGAAGGAGATCAAGATCTCGAATGATCGCGGCTGGGCGAAGATCAAACACCTCGCGGACATGTCCTTGGATCTCCTCATCAGGCACCACGCCCGTGCCAAAGGTTTCCACGAACAAGCCGACCGGATGCGCCTTACCAATGGCGTAAGCAACCTGAACTTCACATCGTTGAGCTAACCCAGCGGCCACAACATTCTTCGCCACCCATCGCATCGCGTAGGCCGCTGAACGATCCACCTTGGAGGGGTCTTTGCCCGAAAACGCACCGCCACCGTGTCGAGCCATTCCACCGTATGTATCAACGATGATCTTGCGACCGGTCAGACCCGCATCACCCATCGGGCCACCCACTTCAAAACGGCCAGTCGGATTCACAAGCAGTCGAAAATCGCTGGTATCTAATGCGATTGAGTCCAATACCGGCTCCACAACGTGCTTGCGGATATCGGGTGTCAACATGGTCTCAAGGTTGATGTCTTTAGCGTGCTGACTCGATACGACGACGGTGTCAACACGAAGCGGCTGGTCGTTTTCGTCGTATTCAATGGTGACCTGCGTCTTGCCATCGGGTCGAAGATAGGGCAGATCACCAGACTTTCGCACCGCGGTCAGCCGCTCAGCGAGACGATGTGCGAGCGATATCGGCAACGGCATAAGCGTGTCGGTGTCGGTGCTTGCGAAACCGAACATCAAGCCCTGATCTCCTGCGCCCTGTCGGTCGAGCGGGTCTGCGCTGTGGCCGACGCGCTCTTCATAGGCATCATCAACACCCTGCGCGATGTCCTGCGACTGCTTACCGATGGACACCGAGACTCCGCAAGACTCGCCGTCAAAACCCTTGGTTGAGGAGTCGTAACCGATATCCAAAACGACCTCGCGCACAAGGTTCATCACATCGGCATAGCCGGTCGTGGCGACCTCGCCGGCCACATGAACCTGCCCCGTGGTCAACATGGTTTCAACCGCCACTCGACTATGTGGATCTTGACGCAGCAGATCGTCCAAAATCGCATCCGAAATCTGATCGGCCATCTTGTCCGGATGACCCTCGGTTACCGACTCTGAAGTAAACAACCGTCGAGACACAGTGACTCATTTCTTCTCGCGGGGCACCACGCCGTCAGCGCGCTTGCCCCTTGGGGCCGCGTCGTCACCCGGGGCACCCCACCGCGGCGGAGGGTTGCCGGCCAGCAAGCCGGGGCTTAGCGCTGGCGCTCATGACGGGTCAAGACTAGCCTGAAAGACCCAGGTGTTCGACCACCACATCCAAGATCGTGTCGGCAACTGCGCTCTTGCTGCCGCCCGTTGATCGCGGTTCCACCGACTGCGTGTCAACGATGATCGCCTCGTTGGTCGAGTCACCAAATACCTTGCCCTCACTCACATCATTCGCTACCAAAATATCGCAGCCCTTATCCACCAACTTCTTGCGCGCGGCCACCAGAAGTTGATCAGCGTCTGCGGTTTCAGCGGCGAACCCCACGAAAACCTGGCCCGGTCGACGGATAGCGGTGAGACCGGCTAAGACATCTGGATTGCGGGTGAGTGCTAACGGGGGAGGATCACCGCCGGACTTCTTGATCTTGGCCTCCTGCACGTCTACGGGCCGGAAGTCGGCGACCGCAGCCGCCATCACGATGACGTCGGCCGATTCAGCCTGGGCCTGCATCTGGACGTTCATCTGCTCGGCTGTACCCACCTCAATAACGGAGACGCCATCAGGCGCAGGTACTTCAAGGTGAGCGGCAACCAGAGTTACCCGGGCACCACGATCACGCGCCCGCTCAGCCAGCGCCACACCCTGACGACCGCTGCTTCGATTGCCCAAGAACCGCACCGGATCTAGCGGTTCGCGCGTGCCACCAGCAGAAATGAGAACGTGCGTCTGTGACAAATCCGCAGCCATTGATGCGGTACCAGCCACCAGGGACAATCCCAATTCCACGATCGTGCCGGGATCAGGCAGCCGGCCGGGCCCGGAGTCAGCTCCGGTAAGCCGACCACTATCGGGAGGAAGGATGTGAACTCCCCTGCGCTGCAGGGTGCTTACATTGGCCTGCGTCGCAGGGTGCTGCCACATTTCCGTGTGCATCGCCGGACACATCAACACCGGGCAGGTCGCGGTTAACAGCGAGGTCGTCAACAGATCATCGGCGATGCCGGCGCTGGCTCGGGCCAGCAGGTCTGCAGTGGCTGGGGCGACAATGACCAATTCCGCCCAACGCCCTAGTTCGACGTGGGCCACCGTTGGCACATCGCTCCACACCGACGTGCTTACGGGGCGACCCGATAATGCCTCCCACGTGGGAGCTCCGACAAACCTGAGTGCGGCCTCTGTCGGGACAACAACAACCTCATGGCCACTTTCGCGCAACTGACGCACGATAAAACAGGCCTTATAGGCCGCAATTCCGCCCGAGACGCCGAGCAAAACCCGAGTGGTCAGGACACGTCCTTAGGATCTTCTGGGGCGACAACATCAAAACCAAGATCAGCGAGCGACTCGCTCGCGCCACCAGCATCGGCCGGAACTGGAGCGGTGGGGTCAAAAGGTTCAGCGGTGAGCAGCCCGGCATCAATCTCGCGCATGGCGATGGACAAGGCTTTCTCCTGCACGTGGGTTTCCACGAGCGGACCGACATTTTCCAGCAGGCCTTCACCCAATTGCGAGAAGTAGGCATTGATCTGGCGTGCTCGTTTCGCCGAATAGATCACGAGCGAATACTTGGAGTCAGTCTTTTCCAAGAGGTCATCAATGGCCGGGTAGGTAATGCCCTCGGGGCGCGAAGACGCTGACATTGAGACGACCTTTCCATGGTTGATCACGATGCGGTACTGCTCCAGGGACCGGAGTTTATGTCACCGCAGCATCAGGCACCGCGGTGCACATGCCTACGGCAGTCTAGCCCGCAAGCAGCGCCATGATGGCAGCGGCCGCATCAGCAACGTTCTCATTGACCACAATTACGTCAAATTCACCCTGGGCTGCTAATTCCTCGCGCGCGGTAGCCAACCGCTCCGCCACCACATGATGGGCTTCCGTGCCGCGACCCTGGAGGCGCGCCACGAGAACCTCCCAGGTCGGCGGCGCCAAAAAAACCAACAGCGCGTTGGGGTCCACCGCACGAATCTGGCGGGCCCCTTGGAGCTCAATCTCGCAGATCACCGAACGGCCCTCAGCCAATCGCGACTGGACAGGTCCGGCCGGGGTTCCATAGGAATGACCCGAGAAAGTAGCCCACTCCAATAGCTCGGATTCCTCGCGCAACCGCTCGAATTCATCCTCGGAAATGAAAAAATAGTCGACTCCGTCATGCTCACCCGAACGCGCAGACCGCGTGGTAACAGAAACTGAAAACCACAGCTGTGGGTAGTGCTCACGCAAGTAGGCGACCACGCTGGACTTGCCCACCCCTGACGGCCCCGACAAAACGACCAGGCGAGGGCCACTCGCGCTGCGCGTGCCCCTGATCTCGTGTGACCCTGCCGGATCCGGTGCGATCGACGCAAGCACAGCGAGCAGCCGCTTGGCTTGCATGTCACCGATCTGGCCTAATCGCCGCTCCAATTCAATGCCGCAGGCTTCAGCGAGGAGTTCCGCGCGTGCAGCGCCAACTCGGGGCAGACTGGTCAGCACCTCCCGTAGCCGCAGCCGATGCACGATTGGGTCCTGCCTACGTTGAAGAACCTGGGCTACCGTCAGCGAGCCGGCCCGCAGCTTGGCTTTGATCTGCGCTCGTTGCGTTCGCGCCTGCACCGCATTTTGTCTACCGCGCTCACGGGCTGCGTCGTCAAGGGCCGGTCTAGTCATGATTCACTTCACAGGAGACGATGCGGCGCGCTGCGAAAGCGCAGCAGCACATTGTTCGGCGATGTCGGCTGCTGCCTTCCCGGGATCGGCCGCGTGAGTAATGGGCCGGCCAATAACCAGGAGGTCAGCCCCCGATCCCAGAGCAGACTCGGGCGTGGCGACACGCCGCTGATCGCCCGCGGCCGCGCCTACCGGGCGAACCCCGGGGGTAATCAAAGTGATGTCGGCTGGGACCACTGCCCGCACCTGGGCTACCTCCTGGGGCGAACACACGATCGCTCGGGCACCGGAGTCCACGGCCATGACCGCCCAGGCCACCACGAGCTCAGCAGCACGGCTCACCGCATCGACGACCGATTGGTCGCGCGCATCTATCGAATCTTCGCGATCCATGCGCAGTAGCCGAAGATCATCTGGACCCAAGGACGTCAACACGGTCACCGCGGTGATCCTCGTCTGGGGAAGTGCACGAGCAGCAGCGGAAATCATGGCTGGGCCACCGGATGCGTGGACAGTCAGGAAATCTGGTGTCAGCGGAGCAATGGATTGAGCAGCACCCCCCACGGTCGCGGGGATGTCATGGAGTTTGAGGTCCAAGAAAATTGAACGCTTCACCTCTAACCGCGTGAGTTCGGATCTCACTCGATTAACCGAATCAGCGCCGTCTCTTAAGAACATCTCGAGGCCCACCTTGAAGGTGCTCACGAATGGGGCAGTTGACCGGACCCACTTCTGGGCGGTTCCTATGTCGGGAGCGTCCAATGCGACCGCGATCGGTGCTGGCTGCGCATCGCGCACGTGATCAAGCGGGCTCACATTTGATCCAGGTCCTGATCGGCCCCATCACCATCAGAAGGCGCCTCAGCTTCGTTCACGATGATCTCGTCGCCACTGCGATGCGCATATGAAACAGCTTCCGCCAAACTTCGAAAACCCTTGCTCGCCAGTGCTTCTGACAACTCGCGATGAACGCGCATAGGGGCGGTCGGATCGTTGAACACGACTGTTCCCACGGAAACTGCATTGGCACCCGCGAGAATAAATTGCAGAGCGTCCAGGCCGGTGCGAATGCCGCCCATACCGAGTATCGGAACATCGGGGAGTGCTTGACGAATTTGCCACACACAGCGCACTGCGACCGGTCGAATCGCAGGACCCGATAATCCCCCGGTCACACCGGCCAGCGCGGGCTTCATGGTGTCGGTATCAATGACCATGCCCAGCAGCGTGTTGATGACCGAAAGGCCATCGGCCCCGGCGCGAACACAGGCGATCGCGATGCTCGTGATGTCTGTGACGTCTGGCGAAAGCTTGGCGAAGATGGGAATCCTGCTATCAGTGTTGCGGCGAACTGCCTGAACCACCGCCGACGCACTATTAGCCTCACAGGCGAAAACCTTGCCACGATCGGCAACATTGGGGCACGAGATGTTGACTTCGATCGCATCAACCCCCTCATGCATACGTAAGATCTTCGCGAGTTTGGCGTAGTCCTCAACGCTGTCTCCCGCGATGCTCACCACAGTGCGCGCACCTCGCTGATGCAACCAAACCAAATCTCGTTCGACGAAGGATGCGATACCGGGCCCTTGCAGCCCAATAGAATTGAGCATCCCGCTTGGCGTCTCGGCCATCCGCGGAGTGGGTCGACCCGAGCGAGGCTCAAGCATAATGCTCTTGGTGACCACCGCCCCCAACTCCGTAATGTCAAAAAATTGATCGAGTTCACGACCCGCGGCCGCACACCCTGAGGCAGTGAGTATTGGGCTGGTCATTTCTAAACCGGCCAGATTGGCCGACATGTCAACCACTGCAACCGAGCGTTGCTCCTTAGGAAGTGAGTCTCGGATCACAGCGCGGGTCATCGATTACCCCCCGGTGCGCCGAGCACCCCGGGTGCACCAAGGGTGTCTGGTGGAACAGTGCCGACGTCTGCCCAGCGCACGGTGTCGCCCCGAAAAACCGGACCATCGACACATGAGCGCACCATGCGAGTCACGCCGTCGTCTCCGATTACGGGCAGAACGCACGTCATGCACACGCCGATGCCACACGCCATCGATTCTTCGACGGCACACTGGCTATAGACACCCGTCTCGGTCGCCATCTGCGCAACAGCAGCCAGCATGCCCATGGGTCCACACGCGTACACGACCTCGGTTCCGTGGCTGGCCATCACCTTCGCAAGCCCATCGGTCACGCGACCGCGCACACCTGCGGATCCGTCGTCGGTCGTGATCGTGACGGTCGATGCCATACGTTTAGCTTCAAGAACGCCAAAAAGTTTGTCCTCATTCGCCGCACCTAACACCATGTCGACGCGACAGCCGCGAGCCCGCAGTTGCTCGGCGAGCATGAAAAGCGGAGCTGAGCCGTAGCCGCCACCGACGAGCGCGCATGAGACTGGGTCACGCGGTAAGGAAAAGGGTCTGCCCAGCGGCCCCACGATGTCGACCGTATCGCCGCGGTGGCGCTGTGCGAGCCAGCGAGTTCCCGCTCCATGCGGTGACACCACCACATCTACGGTGCCTCCGAACACACCGCGCTGCTGAACCCCGTGAATGGAGAATGCCCGTCGAAGCAGTAGACCTGACTCCTCGCCACCGATAGCGAGAGCCACAAAATGGCCCGGGCGTGCAGTCTCCGCCATAGCACCGGCCGTGAGTGTGAGCACGAAGTAACTTCCCGCCCGCCGAACCGAAACAACCTCGCCGCGATACTGATTTGGCATTTAGTGTCCTCCACCCGTTGTGTCCGCAGACGCTCGCGCAGAGTGCGCCTGCTGGAGGGCCGCAAGATCCAACGCGTGCTCCTGCAGCGACCGAACACCCAGTGTGCCCGCCATGAGCGCCTCGATCCCTAGGACTGTTGCCGACAAACCCTGAATCGTGGTGATGCAGGGCGTTCCCGTCAAGATAGCCGCGGTACGAATCTCGTACCCATCCAGGCGCGGACCCACGCCAAATGGGGTATTGATGATCAGGTCGATATCCCCGGCCAAGATGGCATCCACCGTGGTCGGTTCGCCATTAGGTCCGACTCCGTCGCGCAGTTTGCGGAGACGACCAACCAGAACGCCATGCCGTTGGAGGACCTCAGCGGTTCCGTCAGTCGCGACCACATCAAAACCCAGGTCAATGAGTCGCTTAATCGGAAAAATCATGGAGCGTTTGTCCTTATCGGCCACCGATACGAAGACTCGACCGGATATCGGTAGGCCCTTGGCGTATGCCGCCATCTGCGACTTGGCGAACGCGGTGCCAAAATCCGTGTCGATACCCATGACCTCACCGGTGGACTTCATCTCCGGACCCAACACGGTGTCGACCCCATGGAAACGCCCGAAGGGTAAGACCGCCTCCTTTACCGCGATGGCCGCTCCAGGAGGTAATTCGCCCCCGTCACCAGTCGCTGGCAGCATTCCTTCTGCCCGTAAATCGGCGATGGAGGAACCGAGCATGATGCGGGCGGCTGCCTTGGCCAAGGGCACCGCGGTGGCCTTAGATACAAAAGGCACCGTTCGCGACGCACGTGGGTTCGCTTCCAGAACGTGCAGCACATCGCCTGCAAGGGCGTATTGGACATTCAACAAACCGCGTACCCCAACGCCTTGGGCAATCGCCCGGGTTGATTCACGAATACGAGCAACCTCGTTTGCGCCGAGCGTGATGGCCGGCAAGGCGCAGGCTGAGTCCCCCGAATGGATCCCTGCTTCTTCGATGTGTTCCATCACGCCACCGAGATACAGGTCGGTGCCATCAAAGAGCGCATCGACGTCGATCTCAATCGCGTCATCGAGGAAGCGGTCGATTAATACCGGATGCGCCGGATTGATTTGCGTTGCGCGCTCCAGATACGCGGCCAACATCGTGTCGTCGTAGACAATTTCCATGCCGCGACCACCCAAGACATAAGACGGCCGTACCAGCACGGGGTACCCGATGTCGGCGGCGATCACCTGAGCTTCATCGAAACTAGACGCGGTGCCGTGCTTAGGTGCTGGCAGACCCGCCTTGGCGAGCACTCGACCGAATGCCCCGCGGTCTTCGGCGAGGTCGATCGCATCAGGCGAGGTACCCACAATCGGGACCCCCGCGTCCAGAAGACCGCGCGCGAGGCCGAGTGGTGTTTGGCCACCCAGCTGCACAATGACCCCCGCGATCTGGCCCGTTACCGACTCTGCATGGATTACTTCCAGCACGTCTTCCAACGTCAGCGGCTCGAAGTACAGCCGATCAGAGGTGTCATAGTCGGTCGAAACAGTCTCTGGGTTGCAATTGACCATGATCGTCTCGTACCCGGCCTCACGGAGAGTCATGGACGCATGTACGCAGGAGTAGTCGAATTCAATACCCTGACCGATGCGATTGGGTCCTGAGCCAAGAATCACAACCTTTTCCCGAGTGCTGGGCAATACCTCGGTCTCATCGTCATATGTTGAGTAGTAGTAGGGAGTCTGAGCATCGAACTCCGCCGAACAAGTATCTACCGTCTTGTAGACGGGTCGGATACCTGCGGCGTAACGCATCGCGCGAATGTCCGCCTCAACCACACCGCGAATCCGCGCAATCTGATCATCCGAGAAGCCATGACGCTTCACGGATGCGATCAAGGAGTCATCCAGCACACTGGCCGAACGTAGCGTCAGGGCAAGTTCGTTCAGAGACTGAATTTGATCAAGGAACCACGTATCGATGCCGGTTGCCTCATACACCGATTCGACCGAGGCTCCCGCCCAGAGCGCTCGCTGCACCCGGGTGAGGCGACCGTCGTGAGCGACCTTGGACGCCTCCAGCTCCTCGCTGACATCAAGATTCCCGGGGTCGATGCTCCAATCGAAGACGGCCTCTGGCCGTTCGGTCGAACGCAACGCCTTTTGCAGAGCCTCGGTGAAGTTTCTTCCGATCGCCATCGCTTCTCCGACGGACTTCATGGTTGTGGTCAAGGTTGGATCTGCTCCGGGAAACTTCTCGAAGGCAAAACGAGGAACCTTCACCACGATGTAGTCCAACGTGGGTTCGAAGGAGGCCGGGGTCATTTTGGTGATGTCATTAGGAATCTCGTCGAGGGTGTAACCCACAGCAAGTCGAGCCGCAATCTTCGCGATCGGAAATCCCGTGGCCTTCGAGGCCAGAGCTGACGAACGCGACACTCGTGGGTTCATCTCGATAACAATGAGTCGACCATCGAGAGGATTAACCGCGAACTGAATGTTGCAGCCACCGGTATCGACGCCAACGGCGCGAATGATGTCGATGGCCACGTCGCGCATGTGTTGATAGTCACGATCGGTCAGCGTCAACGCTGGGGCGACGGTGATCGAGTCACCGGTATGCACGCCCATGGGGTCGAGGTTTTCAATCGAGCACACCACAACAACGTTGTCGTTGTTATCGCGCATGAGTTCTAGTTCATACTCTTTCCAGCCCAGTATCGACTCCTCCAGCAAAACCTCGGTCGTCGGACTGGCCTGCAACCCCGTGCCCGCAATCTGGATCAGTTGAGCTTCGTCGTGAGCGATACCGGAGCCCGCCCCGCCCATAGTGAATGACGGCCGCACGACAACCGGGTAGCCCAGGTCTGAAGCCGCTGCCAAGCACTCTTCGAGCGTGTGACAAACATGGGACCGTGCACTTTCGCTGCCGATGTCGGCGACAATCTGACGGAAACGTTCACGGTTTTCACCTCGGTCGATCGCTTCGACATTGGCGCCGATCAGTTCGACGTTGAATTCATCTAAAACTCCGTTATGATGCAACGCCATTGCCGTGTTGAGTGCGGTTTGTCCACCGAGCGTCGCGAGCAGCGCATCAGGTCTCTCCCGCTCAATGATCGACCGAACGACCTCCGGCGTAATGGGCTCAACATATGTCGCATCGGCAAACTCAGGATCGGTCATAATGGTCGCGGGATTGCTGTTGACCAAGATGACCCGGATACCTTCTTCACGCAAGACTCGACATGCTTGCGTACCCGAATAGTCGAATTCACAAGCTTGACCAATGACAATCGGACCTGAGCCGATCACCAGAACAGATCGAATATCCTCCCGGCGCGGCATCAGCGATTCTCCTCAATCAGTCGAACAAAGTCATCAAAAAGTCCGTCCGCATCGTGCGGGCCAGCTGCAGCCTCCGGGTGATACTGAACGCTGAAGGCCGGTACATCCAAACAGCGCAATCCCTCCACCACATTGTCGTTGAGGCACACATGACTGACTTCGACACGGCCATATGGAGTGTCAACCGGAGGCCCGATCGGCGCATCGACAGCAAAGCCATGATTGTGCGCCGTTATCGCCACCTTTTTGGTCACTAGGTCTTGCACAGGTTGGTTGATACCCCGATGGCCGAAGGTGAGTTTGTAGGTATCAAAGCCCAGGGCACGACCCAGCATCTGATGGCCAAAGCAGATACCGAAAGTCGGGCGACGTGAACTCAGCGCTGACTGAAGCAGACCGACAACGTGATCTGCGGTCGCGGGATCACCTGGACCGTTAGAAAAAAATACGCCATCCACACCCACCTCTAGCATCTGGTGAGCGCTCGTACTTGCGGGCAGGACATGAACGTCGAGGCCGCGCTCACTCAGACGCTGAGGCGTCATCGCTTTAATACCCAAGTCGATCGCAGCTATCACTCCACGACGTGGACCGATGGCTGGCACGAGGTAGGGATCGGTGGTGGAGACGACATCAGTGAGGTTTGCCCCGACCATGGACGGGGTTGCCACGACAATGGCCAGCAGGTCATCAATAGGACTCTGTGCCACCGGGCCGCTGAAGATTCCCACGCGCATAGCCCCGCGGTCACGAAGGTGGCGAGTCAGTGCACGAGTGTCAACATCGCGGATGCCAACGATTCCCTGCGCCAGCAAGTGTCCCTCCAAAGATGCCCTCGACTCATAATGCGACGGAGCCAACGCTGGATCACGGACGACAAATCCCGCTACCCACACCTGGCTGGATTCGTTGTCCTGGTCATTGATGCCGGTGTTGCCGATGTGCGGCGAAGTCATGACTACGATCTGGCCTGCATAACTGGGATCGGTGAGGGTTTCTTGGTATCCGGTCATCCCGGTCGCAAAGACCGCCTCGCCCGTCGTTTGACCCACGGCACCCCAAGACCGTCCTTGAAAGGCGCGGCCATCTTCCAAAAGCAGGACTGCCCTCATTGAACCTGGCTCGGTCACGGACGTTCATCTCCCTGTGCGTTGGCGGCTATCAATCCACTCATCAATTCGACCAGCGCTTGCTGATCGCTTAGTCGGTCTGCCCGAACTCCCGTGTCGAGCACTTGCTCTCCCAACCGCCACGTGATGACGGCGATTCCGCCGCGTTCGTAGGCCCTACCAGCAATTCCACGATCGGACCGGACGGCCACCAAATCGGTTGACGAAATGGAAAATGACGGAGCGCCCTCACGATCGAAGTCAATCGCATCGTCTCTCACGACTACCAGCACTCTGCTGCGTACCCCCAACCCGTGCACAACAATGCGATCCAGCCAACGCCCGGCATAGACCGAACCTAAGTACACACCCGAGACAATTGATCTATCGTCGATTGCTGGGTTTCCCGCGATGGGAATGGTCATGGGACTTGGCGCCGGGATATGACGCTGCTTTCGCGCCCGTCGTCGCCAGCCTCGCCACATACCCAAGAACACCAGGGCAATGAGGGCGACCATTGCGCCTATAAGTAGTAGGCGCAATGGCCAGTCTGTTACCGGCGCTGATGTCACGAGAGGTGTCCGTCCACAACTGTGAAGTGCCCTCGCAGCATCGTGGCTCGAACACTCACGGGCATTGTCATTCCGGTATAGGGAGTGTTGCGGCTAAGGCTGGCAAGCCTCGCCGGATCGACGGTCCAGGGTCGTTGCGGATCGACCACCACAAGATTGGCCGGCTCACCGACCGCGATGGGTCGACCGTGTTCGGCCTGAACACCACCAATTCGAGCCGGGATAACAGACATGCGATCGGCAATTCCTTGCCAATCAAGTCGACTCGACGAGGCTCCCGGGTGGTTCATCATCGTCTCCACGACAATGCCGAGTGCTGTTTGCAGCCCCAGCATGCCAAAGGCGCCCGCGCTCCACTCGCAATCTTTTGCCTCATGCGGATGAGGGGCATGATCGGTCGCAACGATGTCGATCGTGCCATCGGCAAGCCCCTCACGAACCGCTTGTACATCGTCAGCGGTGCGCAGCGGCGGATTCACCTTGTAAATCGGGTCGTAGGAGCGGGCGAGGTCCTCAGTCAATATCAGGTGATGAGGGGTGACCTCAGCCGTGACGTTGATTCCGCGCTGCTTGGCCCAACGCACGATCTCAACCGAGCCTCGCGTGGACAGATGGCACACATGAAGTCGACTATCGACGTGTTCGGCCAAGAGGACATCACGCGCGATGATGGCCTCTTCGGCGACCGAGGGCCAACCCGGCAAGCCTAACTCGGCACTTAGGGCGCCCTCGTTCATCTGTGCACCCTCAGTGAGGCGAGGTTCTTGTGCGTGCTGGGCAATCACGCCGCCGAACACCTTGACGTACTCGAGGGCCCGTCGCATCAGCACTGCGTCACTCACGCAGACACCGTCGTCACTGAACACGCGAACATGCGCAGCACATGAAGCCATGGACTCAAGCTCAGCGAGGCGTTCGCCTTGTAGGCCAACCGTCACAGCACCAACCGGAAAGACATCGCATCGCCCGGTCGCCTGTCCGAGTCGCCACACCTGTTCGACCACGCCTGCGGTGTCAGCAACTGGCGCGGTGTTCGCCATGGCGTGTACCGCGGTAAAACCGCCCAAAGCCGCAGCATCACAACCCGTGGCAATGGTTTCCGCATCCTCGCGACCGGGTTCACGCAGGTGCGTGTGCAGGTCAACCAACCCGGGCAAGAGGATGCAACCCTCGCCATCTAGCACTTCAGCATCATTGTGCGTCGTCCCTGACGCAGCGTCGGCCGTGTTCAGGGTACGGATACGTCCGTCACAGATTTCGATATCTATCGGAGCGGCGTCTAGCGGCCGAACATTACGAATCACGATGTGACTGCTAGACATGGGAAATCCCTTCGGGTGAAATCTCTGCGCGGGCGCCGAACACCTCGTACAAAACCGCCATTCGAACACTCACACCGTTGGCGACTTGATCCACAACAACCGACCGCGGACTGTCGGCGACATCGGCGCTGATCTCCATGCCGCGATTCATCGGCCCAGGATGCAAAACGATTGCGTGCTCAGACAGGAGTCTGGCTCGACGATCGGTCAACCCATAAGACCGCGAATACTCGTGCACGGATGGAAAGTAAGCGGCGGACATACGTTCTGCCTGCACACGCAACATCATGACCGCATCAGCATCGGCTAGGGCTTCGTCAAAGTCGTAGGTCACCGCACATGGCCACGACGACACACCCACCGGCACCAACGTCGGAGGTGCTACCAGGGTCACCGTTGCCCCGAGCGTGGATAACAACAAGACGTTTGAGCGAGCCACACGACTATGCAAGACATCACCAACGATGACGATCCGTAAGTCGGTGAGATCACCTAGCCCGTCACGTAGGTGGGCTCGGATCGTGTAGGCATCAAGCAGTGCCTGAGTCGGATGTTCGTGGGTTCCATCACCCGCGTTAACAACGCTAGCTGATATCCAGTCCGAATGCGCGAGTCGATAGGCGGCCCCCGAAGCACCGTGTCGCACAACGATGACCTCAGCGCCCATTGCCTCCAGCGTCAAGGCGGTGTCCTTCAGACTTTCTCCTTTGGACACGCTGGAGCCCTTCGCGGTGAAGGTGATCACGTCGGCAGACAATCTCTTGGCGGCAGCCTCGAACGAAAGGCGAGTACGCGTGGAGTCTTCGAAGAACAAATTAGCGATCGTGCGACCGCGGAGGGTGGGCAGTTTCTTGACCGCCCGGTCGGAGACAACCGACAGCTGTGCGGCCCTATCAAGGAGTCTGACGGCTGACTGATGATCCAGATCGGCGGCACTGAGAAGGTGTCTCATGCCGAAGCCTTGCGTTCAACAAGCACATCGTCCACGCCATCAATCTCGAGTACGCGCACCTGGACGGTCTCGGTCAGCGAGGTGGGCAGGTTCTTGCCCACATAATCGGCTCGGATGGGTAGTTCACGGTGTCCGCGGTCAATCAACACCGCCAACTGCACCGAAGCAGGACGCCCGATGTCGTTCAAAGCATCCAGGGCCGCACGCACAGTCCGACCGCTGAAGAGAACGTCGTCGACCAAAACGACGACCTGTCCATCGACGCCGTGGGCGGGAATGTGGGTGGCATTAACCGGGCGGGCTCCGCGCAGAGCGACATCATCTCGATACATACTCACGTCGAGTTCACCGACCGGACAAGGCGCTCCTTGGATCACTGTGATGCGTTCAGCGATCCGCTGGGCCAAGGGAACTCCGCGGGAATGAATGCCCACAATCATCAAGTTTTGGGCCCCGCGGGACCTCTCGATAATTTCGTGGGCAATACGACTAATGACCCGACCAATATCGTCGGCATCGAACACGCGCGCAGGCGACGTCACCGTCGACCTCCTTTCCCGCCTCACCGGACGGGTCGTTAAAGGACGTCAGAACGAGTCTGAGCCTATCTTGTGCACCCGCATGCCATTGGTGGTACCCGGTCGACCTGGCGGTACCCCGGCAACGATCACCACCCTGTCCCCTGCCGTCGCTCGAGCAATTTCCAGCAGCGCCCGATCGACCTGCTCGACCATGTGATCGGTGTGTGTGGTGCGCGGGACCAAGAACGTCTCGACCCCCCAGGTAAGCGCCAACTGACTGCGCACGCGCGGGTCAGGGGTGAATGCGAGCAGTGGTGTCGCTGAGCGCCACCGAGCCATTAGTCGGGCGGACCTTCCGGTCTCGGTAAAGGCAATCAGATTAGTTGCTTGTACACCGATGGCAACGTCCACGGCAGCATGGGTCAGCGCTTTGGCTGTTGACTCCGAGGGTGGCAGTTCAAGAGCGGGCAAACGATGGAGTGCCTCCGACTCGACGTGTTCTACGATGCGCCCCATAGTCTCGACCACGTGCGCTGGGTGCTCCCCCACGCTGGTCTCACCGGACAGCATCAGCGCATCAGCGCCATCGAGCACCGCGTTGGCTACATCACTGACCTCGGCCCGTGTAGGTCGCGTCGCCGACACCATGGAGTCAAGCATCTGTGTTGCCACAATGACCGGTTTCGCTGCCGCGCGACTCAGCGCGATCGCTCTTTTTTGCACGAGGGGAACCGCTTCGAGTGGCAGCTCAACTCCCAAATCACCTCGGGCGACCATAATGCCGTCAAATGCCGACACGATCTGCTCTAGGTGCTGCACAGCCTGCGGTTTTTCGATCTTGGCCAGGACCGGGATGAAAATATCCTCTTCGGCCATCACCGTTCGTACCAGTTTGGCATCATTGGCATCGCGAACAAAGGACAATGCGACCAGATCCGCACCTAAGCGCAAGCCCCAGCGTAAATCCTCAACGTCCTTGTCTGACATCGCCGGAACGCTGACAGGCACCCCTGGCAAATTGAGCCCCTTGGAGTCAGAAACTCGACCCCCCTCAATCACGGTGGTCACGACGTCAGTGGCCCCTACATCGGTCACCTGAACCGATACTCGACCATCATCAATGAGGATGAAATCACCCGTCTTGACATCACCCGGGAGCCCGGCATAGGTCGTGGAGGCCTCAGTAGCAGTCCCGGGCACGTCTCGGGTCGTGATGGTAAAAGCATCCCCAGGATTCAACAGAGCCGAGCCCTTGGCGAAGGTGCCCAATCGGATCTTGGGCCCCTGGAGGTCAATCAGAATGCCGACGCCCCGACCAACCTGGTCACTAGCGCGACGAACGTGCTCGTAGACCTTGGCGTGATCACCATGACTACCGTGGGAAAGATTCAGTCGTGCGACATCGAGTCCGGCCTCAACGAGTGCCAAGACCTCGGCGAAGGTAGAGCACGCCGGACCCAGGGTCGCGACGATCTTCGCTCTTCGGGTCACACCGCCTCCAATTGGTTGGCACCGAGCGCCGCTGGTCATCCAGCGACGTAAGCCAGCACGTAGTCAAGCATCACACGGTTAGTGGGCGAGCCGACGCCGGAATCGGGCTGGGCAGGTTTGTGTCACCCATCAGGAACCGATCAACCGACGCAGCCGCCGCACGTCCCTCGGCAATGGCCCACACGATCAAGGATTGGCCTCGGCCGGCATCCCCTGCCACGAAAACCCCGTCGAGATCTGTGGTGTAGTCATCACCGCGAGCAACCTCGCCCCGAGGAGTCATGGTCAAGCCGAATTGGCTCAGCAAGGGTCCATTCTCAGGTCCGGTGAAACCCATGGCCAAGAACACATAGTCAGCCGGCACATCGCGCGCGCCTTCAGCAGCAGGAACCGGCTTGCCGTCTTCCCATGCCACGTCAACCAATCTTAAGGCCTGGAGTTGGCCCTCATCATCACCGACGAACGCCTCGGTCGACACCGAGCACACTCTCTCGCCGCCTTCTTCGTGTGCACTGGATACGCGATAGGTCATGGGATAAGTCGGCCATGGCTGGCTGCTGGGGCGAGCATCGGTCGGCATCGGCATGATCTCCAGTTGCGTTACAGACGCAGCCCCTTGCCGGTGAGCTGTGCCCAGGCAATCGGCACCGGTATCACCGCCGCCAATAATCACCACATGAGCACCGGCCACATCAATGGGAGCGGTCTCCAGATCTGATTGCTGCACCCGGTTGGCCCCGGGCAGGTATTCCATAGCCTGGTAAACGCCCGTCAATTCACGGCCAGGCACATCCAATTCACGCCATTGGGTCGCACCCACGGCCAGTACGACCGCGTCATATCGCTGTCGCAGCGACGCAACGGTCATGTCCACACCGATTTCCACACCCGGTCGAAACCGGACGCCCTCAGCCATCATCTGCTCAAGGCGCACGTCAAGGTGTCGCTTTTCCATCTTGAATTCGGGAATGCCGTAACGAAGCAGACCACCGATGCGATCTGCCCGCTCGTAGACAACAACAGTGTGCCCGACGCGGGCAAGTTGCTGGGCTGCTGCCAGTCCGGCCGGACCAGAGCCCACCACTGCGACAGACTTGCCCGACAGTCGCTCCGGAGGTTGCGGGGTGACCCAGCCCTCATCCCAAGCCCGGTCGATGATGGACACTTCAACCTGCTTGATGGTGACCGGATCTGCGTTGATGCCCAGCACGCAGGCCGTCTCGCATGGTGCGGGGCACAGACGACCGGTGAACTCCGGAAAATTATTCGTCGCGTGCAAGCGCTCCAGCGCCTCATGCCAGTCATCACGCCACACCAGGTCATTCCACTCAGGAATCAAATTGCCCAGTGGGCACCCGTTGTGACAGAACGGAATGCCGCAATCCATGCAGCGACCCGCCTGCGTTTGCAGGCGACTAGCGGGCATGGGTTCGTACACCTCATGCCAGTCTTGAATCCGAATATCAACCGGGCGGCGAGTGGGCAACTCGCGGCCAGCCTTTAGAAATCCTCGCGGGTCAGCCACGTGATGCCTCCATTACTGCTTCGGCCGGGTCAACGCCGTCCTGCTCGGCACGACGAATCGCCTCGAGTGCACGGCGATAGTCCCGCGGCATGATCTTGACGAATCTTTCTGCAGCGACCGGCCACTCAGTGAGCAGTTCCATCGCGACTGATGACTGCGTCTCCTCAGCGTGGCGCTGCAACAACTCGCGCAGTTCCTCTGCGGCTTCAGCGTCCAAGGACTCAATGTCAACCATGTCAGTGTTGATCCGGTGTGTCTGTGCATCCAAAAGGTACGCGACACCACCGGACATACCAGCGGCAAAGTTGCGCCCGATTCTGCCAAGAATCACTACTCGGCCACCGGTCATGTACTCACAGCCGTGGTCACCGATGCCCTCGACAACAGCATCCACACCCGAGTTGCGTACGCAGAAGCGTTCACCGACGCGACCGCGTAAATAAATCTCGCCAGAAGTAGCACCGTAACCAATCACGTTGCCACCAATGATGTTGTCCTCGGGCACAAGGCCCGATTCTCGATGCGGACGCACAATGATCGTGCCGCCCGACAGACCCTTACCAACGTAATCATTTGCGTCACCTTCGAGGCGAAGCGTGATACCCCGTGGCACGAAGGCTCCGAAGGACTGTCCGGCTGATCCTTGGAAGGTGAGATCGATCGTGCCGTCGGGAAGTCCGTCACCGCCGTGCGCCCGGGTCACGACAGACCCGAGCATCGTGCCGACCGTGCGATTGATGTTGCGAATCGGTAGGGCTGCTCGCACCGGCTCCCGATCACTGATCGCTACCGCGCACAGTTCGATCAACTCATTGTCTAGCGCCGCGTCGAGTCCGTGGTCTTGTTCGACCATCTGCCGGCGAGGAGTTCCCTCCGGCATGGGAGGCACGTAGAGGATCGGCGAAAGATCAAGCCCGCTCGCCTTCCAGTGATCCACAGCTCCCTCTACATCCAGAAGTTCTGCGTGACCGATAGCTTCGTCAAGGGTCCGAAAACCAAGAAGCGCCAAGTACTCTCGTACCTGCTCTGCGATAAATTCAAAGAAGTTCACGACAAATTCCGCCTGACCGGCGAAGCGCTCACGCAGCACGGGGTTCTGTGTTGCTACTCCGACCGGGCAGGTGTCTAGGTGACAGACGCGCATCATGATGCACCCCATCACGACCAGGGGTGCAGTTGAAAAGCCGAACTCTTCAGCACCCAGAAGTGCGGCAATGACAACATCGCGGCCCGTCTTCAGTTGGCCATCGGCTTGCACCACCACGCGATCACGCAGATTGTTCAACAGCAACGTCTGCTGGGTTTCGGCCAGCCCCAATTCCCAGGGACCGCCGGCGTGTTTGAGTGAGGTAAGCGGTGACGCGCCCGTGCCACCATCGTGCCCGGAAATAAGCACGACATCAGCGTGGGCCTTGGAGACACCAGCCGCCACAGTTCCCACTCCGACCTCAGACACGAGCTTGACGTGAACGCGAGCCCGCGGGTTTGCATTCTTTAGATCGTGAATCAGCTGTGCGAGATCCTCAATCGAATAAATATCGTGATGAGGAGGAGGAGAGATGAGCCCCACTCCAGGAGTCGAATGCCGCGTCTTCGCAATCCACGGATACACCTTGTGCCCGGGCAACTGGCCACCCTCACCCGGCTTAGCACCCTGGGCCATCTTGATCTGGATATCGTCGCTATTGACGAGGTACTCGCTCGTCACACCAAACCGACCCGATGCGACCTGTTTGACCGCACTGCGCTTGGAGTCACCGGTCGGCATAGCCTCGAATCGCTCAGCATCTTCACCGCCCTCCCCCGTGTTCGACTTGCCACCGAGGCGGTTCATGGCAATCGCGAGTGTTTCATGCGCCTCGGCTGAAATCGATCCGTAGGACATCGCACCGGTGGCAAAGCGCCGGACGATGGCCTCAATCGGCTCGACCTCATCGATTGAAATCGACGGGCGCACCCCTTCGCGCAACCGGAAGAGACCGCGCAAGGTCATCAGACGGCTACTTTGGTCATCGACGGCGTCGGTGTACTCACGAAAGATGTCGTATCGCTTGGTGCGTGTCGCATGCTGGAGGCGAAATACCGTCTCGGGATCGAACAGGTGCTGTTCACCCTCGCGGCGCCACTGGTATTCACCACCGATCTCGAGGCGCCGGTGGGCCGGTGAAATACCTGACGCCGGGTACGCCTGACGGTGTCTGGCCGCCACTTCCTCGGCAATGACTTCTAGGCCTACGCCGCCCAAGCGTGAGGTGGTGCCGGTGAAATACGACTCCACGAGTTCGTGGGAGAGACCAACGGCTTCGAAGATCTGGGCTCCGCAGTAAGAACCTACCGTGGACACACCCATCTTGGACATCACCTTGAGCAGGCCTTTGCCGAGCGCGCGGACGAGGTTGCGCACGGCTCTTTCTGGCGTGATGTCGGTTAACAGGCCGCGCGCGACCATGTCTTCGACCGACTCCATGGCTAGGTATGGGTTAACCGCCGCTGCTCCGTATCCCACGAGCAAGGCCACGTGATGAACCTCGCGGACATCACCCGCCTCCACGATCAAGCCGACCTGGGTTCGGGTCTTCTTGCGGACAAGGTGATGATGCACGGCCGAGCACAGTAGGAGCGACGGTATAGGTGCACGATCTGCATTGCTGTCTCGATCGGACAGGACGATGAAGCGAGTCCCCGCCGTTATCAAATCATCAACCTCCGAACAGATCTCATCTATTCGGTGCTGTAACGCCTCGCCACCTGAATCGACGTTGTACAGCGCCGATACCTTGGCCGCCGCGAACCCGGGGAGATCGCCATCAGCATTGATGTGCAAAATCTTGGCTAACTCATCATTGTCGATCACCGGAAACGGTAAGACCACCTGTCGACAATGCGACGGGGTCGCTGTCAGTAGGTTGCCCTCCGGCCCGATGGTCATGGACAAAGACGTGACTATCTCTTCGCGAATTGCGTCAAGGGGCGGATTGGTGACTTGGGCAAACAGTTGTTGAAAATAGTCAAAAATTAACCGAGGGCGCTGCGACAACACGGCGATAGGCGTGTCTGTTCCCATGGATCCGATCGCTTCAGCACCAGACAAAGCCATCGGCGTCAGAATGATCCGCAACTCCTCTTCGGAGTAACCGAAAGCCTGCTGCCGGCGAACCACCGACTCGTGGGTGTGGAAGATATGTTCGCGCTCGGGCAATTCATCAAGGTGAATTAATCCGGCGTGGAGATAGTCCGCATACGGTTCAGCCGAGGCTAGTTCAGACTTGATCTCGTCGTCTTCAATGATCCGACCAGCATCGGTGTCGACAAGAAACATTCGCCCGGGCTGAAGCCGACCTTTGCGAATGATGCTGGCGGGGTCTAGTTCGAGAACGCCCGCTTCAGATGCCAGCACGACTAGCCCGTCATCTGTTTCCCAGAACCGTCCGGGCCGAAGGCCATTGCGATCCAAAACGGCGCCGATCACCGTTCCGTCGGTGAAGCACACAGCAGCGGGCCCATCCCAGGCTTCCATGAACGTTGAATGGAACTCATAAAAGGCCCGTCGCGCAGGATCCATTTCGTCGTGGTTTTCCCACGCTTCTGGAATCATCATCAACACCGCGTGCGGCAGACTCCGACCACCCAGGTGCAACAGTTCTAGGCATTCATCAAATGACGCCGAATCACTCGCCCCGGGGGTGCAAATTGGAAAGATCCGATCCAAGTTGCCGGGAATCACATCGCTGTCGAGCAGAGCTTCACGAGCCCGCATCCAATTTCGATTTCCCTTAACCGTATTGATCTCTCCGTTATGCGCTATCAATCGATACGGGTGCGCTAGCGGCCACGACGGAAATGTGTTTGTCGAGAATCGTGAATGCACCAATCCAAGTGCCGACACCATGTCCGGTTCGCTCAAATCAGGGAAAAACTCCTCAAGTTGATTCGTTGTCAGCATCCCCTTGTAAACCAGGGTGCGCGATGACAGCGATGGGAAGTAAACATCGGTCGCGCTTTCAATGCGTTTACGCAACACGAAACACAAACGATCCAGGGCGATACCCGAAATGTCCCGGTCGGTCGCCGCAACGATGAGATGACGAAACCGCGGCATGACTCTCTTTGCGGTCGCACCCAAAGAACTGGCATCAATAGGCACTTCACGCCACGCGATGACATCAAGGCCCTCTTCGCCGGCCAGCTGCTCAATCGCCTCCTGCGCAACCCGCTGCGCTAGGTCGTCGTCTGGCATGAAGGCAAGACCGACGGCGTAGTGACCTGCCGCAGGCAACTGCTCATCACTCACCCGGCGAAAGAACTCATCGGGAAGCTGAATCATGATGCCGGCACCGTCGCCTGAATCTGGCTCTGCACCCGATGCGCCGCGATGGTCAAGATTGCGCAGGGCGGTCAAGGCCTTGGCCACAATGTCGTGGCTGCGTTCTCCGCTGAGTTGCGCCACGAACGCCACCCCGCATGCATCATGCTCTAGGGCCGGGTCATACAGGCCCTGGGCCACGGGTACCCCGGAAAACGGTGTGGTGGATTCCGTCTCGATCGCGCGCGAAGTCGTTGGTGATGCGTTCATTGCTATGACAGGCCTTTCGTCGTCCGACACAACTGAGTGCTGGTCTGGTCCGCACGTTCATTCGTGATGGTCGACACGAATCACGCTGCGGCACCGTTCGGACGGGACGTCATTGGCCCGTTCAGGAGTCAACGCTAGCAGAGGACTCCCGAGGCGCAATCTCCTCACGTCCGGGGTATCTGCGCGCCGACCACACTAGGTACACCAAAGCACCGATCCCGACGATGAGAGCCGTCCAAATATTCAGCCGCAGCCCAAGGATCGTGTTAGCGGCGTCGATGCGTAGAGCCTCGATCCACAATCGGCCCACGCAGTACAGCAGCACGTAGAGAGCGAATACTCGTCCGTGACCCATGCGGAACCGACGGTCAGCCCACACCAGAACGAGGACGACGCCAATCATCCACAAGGACTCGTAGAGAAAGGTCGGATGAAAAGTGGCGAACTCGGTGTAGCCCACCGGGCGATTGGCGACCTCAATTTCTAGCCCCCACGGCAAGGTTGTCGGCGCGCCAAAGAGTTCTTGATTAAAATAGTTACCCCAACGACCAATAGCCTGAGCGGCCGCTATTCCCGGAGCGATGGCATCAGCCACCGGTGGCAAAGCGACGCCGGCACGTCGGGCACCGATCCACGCACCGAGACCTCCGACAGCCACGGCCCCCCAAATACCTAGGCCACCGTCCCAAATCCGCAAGGCGGCAACGAACCCTCGCCCGTCGTCGCCGAAGTACAACTGCCAATCGCTCACGACGTGGTAGAGCCGCCCGCCGATAATGCCGAATGGCACGGCCCAGATCGCGATGTCACCAATCGTTCCTGCGGCACCTCCGCGATTGACGTAACGTCGACTCCCCCACCACACCGCGACGATGATGCCCAGGACGATGAAGAGCGCATACGCCCTTATCGGAATGGGGCCAAGGTCCCAGGATCCTTGGGAGGGGCTAGGAATGCTGGCAACAACCTCCAGCGACAACATCGACAGCATGTGATCTCAGTCGAAATCTAGTTGCCGGATGCTTCATCAACCAGGCGCTGCAGTTCAGCCTGATCGGCGAGCTGGGCACCGTCAAGTTCCTGACCGTTGAGGTAACCGGTCGGAGTCCCTCGTACCTCGTTGGCATAAAAGGCATCGGTTGAGTTGACTGCCCAACCCAGGTAGGTGCCATCGTTGACGCATTGGCTGAACGAGTCGAATTGCGACCCGGTGATGCCGGCCTGCTCGCCAAATCCGATCAACTGATCAAGGCTGAAGCCCGCGCCCTCTGTGGGTTGATTGGCGAACACGATGCCTGAGTACTCGGCGGTCTTGCCTTGGTCAACAGCGCAACCCCACGCGTTGATAGCTTCGGCAGAGGAAGTGTTATTCAAATTTCGGTCGAGAAACGCGGTGGGACGCAGCAACAGTTGCACCTGACCGGTGGTCGCGAGTTCCTTGATACCCGATCCGTTGATCAACTCCAACTGTGCGCACGCCGGGCATTGAAAGTCCTCCCAAAGCTGCAGTACCGGAGCCGAGCCCGTGCCGGTGCCATACGGAAGGGCGTAGGGGTACTCGCTGTCACTCCCCAATACGCCGGTGGGAAGCGCAGCGGCAGGGTTGACGTCGGGGAGTGCTCGGCCATCGGTACTGCCACTGTCTGCCGAACGAGCGACGATGGCCACACCGATTATCGCAACGACAACGACCAATACGCCCACGCCGCCGATGATGCGAATCAGGCGCTCACGACGCTTTTCGGCTGCCTGTGACTCAGCACGTGCCGCTGCCGCCTTGTCTTTCGTTGACTTGGCGTCGCCCTGCTGTCCACTGTTCTTGCCCATGACTCTCCCTGTCGTGTGCCGGTCGTTCGCTGTCGCCTTACCGTAGAGCCTCGGGCTCCTCATTGCGACGTCGCACCCCGGTCGCTAGTTCCCTGGACAAGGAGGCCACCGCCGACGTCGCTTCCTTAAAGTCAGCCGCCTGCGTGATGGCGCGAACGAAGGCGGATCCCACGATGACCCCGTCGGCGTACGCGGCGATCTCGTTGGCCTGTGCGCCGGTCGAGACGCCCAGACCCACACAGATCGGTAGTTGCGTTGATTCTCGAATTCGAGCGACGAGTCCATGTGCATGCCCGGACACTGAGTTGCGAGCACCGGTGACGCCCATGACCGAAGCCGCGTACACGAAACCTGAGGTGGCGTTGACAATCACGCTAATGCGCGCGGGAGTGCTCGAGGGAGCCACGAGAAAAATCCGATCCAAGTCGTGTTGCGCACTCGCGTTCTGCCATTCCCCGGCCTCCTCGGGGGTGAGATCGGGCGTGATGAGCCCCTGCCCGCCAACCTGGCTCATCGCCTGGGCGAAGCGACCAACGCCATAGCGCTCAATCGGATTCCAATACGACATCACCACGGCAGCAGCACCGGCCTCATGTACAGCACCGACAGCCTTGAGTACGTCATCGGTCGTTGCTCCGGCCGCCAATGCGGTCGCCGCCGCGTGCTGAATCACCGGACCGTCCATCAGTGGATCGGAGTAGGGCAGGCCCACCTCGATGATGTCCACCCCTGACTCGACCATGGTTTGCATAAGCGAGATCGACGCGGGCACGTCGGGGAACCCAGCCGGGAGGTACCCGATTAGTGCAGCCCGGTTCTCGGCCTTGGCGCGGTCGAATACCGCCGAAAGGGACGTCACCGACCCTCCGCGATGTCCATCGCCGCCGCCTCCTCGTCAGGAAGATCGGTGATACCAAACCACCTGGCGGCCGTCGCGACGTCTTTATCACCGCGGCCGGATAGGTTCACCACGATCACCGCGCCTGGCCCAAGTTCTTGGCCCACACGCATCGCTCCGGCCAACCCGTGTGCCGTTTCAATGGCCGGAATAATGCCCTCGGTACGCGACAGCAGCGCGAATGCCTCCATGGCCTCGGCATCTGTCACGGACTCGTATTGAGCCCGACCCTGGTCATGCAGCCATGCATGCTCCGGGCCGACGCCCGGGTAATCCAAACCTGCACTAATCGAGTGCGAAGCAACGGTTTGGCCCCACTCATCCTGCATTACGTAAGTGCGCGCGCCATGCAAAACTCCGGGAGCGCCCATCGCAAATCGAGCGGCATGGCGACCTGTGTCGATGCCCTCTCCCCCGGCCTCATAGCCGCGAAGTTGTACCGATGGGTCGCTGAGAAAGGCTGAAAAGATTCCCATCGCATTGGACCCACCGCCGACGCAGGCAACCACGGCATCGGGCAATCGCCCGATGAGTTCAGCAACCTGCGTTTTTGTTTCGGCACCGATGACCGAATGAAAATGCCGAACGATCTCGGGGAAGGGCGCCGGGCCCGTCACGGTACCCAGTAGATAGTGCGTGTCATCGACGCTAGCGACCCAGTCGCGCATGGCTTCGTTAATCGCATCCTTGAGAGTTCGGCTACCTGCAGTGACGGGGATTACTTCAGCGCCCAATATGCGCATTCGCGCGACGTTGAGTGCCTGGCGGCGAGTGTCTTCCTCCCCCATGTAGACCACGCACTCCAGCTGCAGCAGCGCCGCTGCCGTTGCCGCTGCAACGCCGTGCTGACCGGCACCGGTCTCGGCGATGACGCGGGTCTTGCCCATGCGTTGAGTCAACAGGGCCTGGCCAAGCACGTTATTGATTTTGTGCGAGCCGGTGTGGTTGAGATCCTCCCGTTTGAGCAAGATCGTGGCGCCACCGCAATGCTCGGCGAAGCGATCAGCCGGAGTGATGATGCTCGGTCGCCCTGTGTAGGTGCGCTGCAGGTGATCAAGCCGCTCACCGAAAGCTGGGTCTGCTAACGCTTGGCGAAAGGCCTGGTCTAGTTCGTCGAGGGCAAAGGTAAGCGCTTCTGGCACGAATCGCCCCCCGTAGGGACCATAGTGACCCGCATCGGTAGGGGTACCAACAACAGTGCTCAACGCTCCTCCTGACCGATCCGCTGATGGGGCCGCTTCAATGCCGGGTGTGCACCGGCCGTCACCAGGTCATGAACCGCAGCGCGCGGGTCTGATCCGGTCACCAAACTCTCCCCCACCAAGACCGCATCCGCACCTTGTTCGGCATAGGCGATCAGATCGCGTGGCCCCCGAACACCTGACTCAGCGATACGAATAACCGACGAGGGCAATTCGGGGACAACCGATGCAAAGGTGTCCCGATCTACCTCCAAGGTCTTCAGGTTACGCGAATTGACGCCGATCACAGTCGCTCCAGCATCGAGGGCTCGACGGGCTTCGACAACGTCGTGTACCTCTACCAGCGGAGTCATTCCGAGAGAGATCGTGCGTTCGACCAGCGACTCCAGGGCTGATTGCTCCAGAGCGGCGACAATCAACAGGACAAGGTCTGCCCCGTAGGCACGTGCTTCCCATAGTTGATAACTCGACACGATGAAATCCTTGCGCAGTACCGGAATCTCCACAGCGCAACGCACGGCCTTCAGGTCCTGGAGATGCCCGTGAAATCTTCGTTCCTCGGTAAGCACGCTAATGACGCGAGCGCCACCAGCCTCATATTCACCGGCCAGGTGGGCCGGGTCCTTGATCGTGGCCAGCTCACCCATACTTGGGCTTGCCCGCTTCACCTCAGCAATCACACCAACACCGGGGGCACGTAGGGCGACCTCAGCATCGCGTGCGGCTGGTTGCCGAGCTGCACGTTCTTTGAGTGCGTCTAAAGTCGTGTCCAGCATTCGCGCATCAAGGTCGAGGCGAACCCCGGCGATGATGTCGTCCAGCACCGTCATGGCTGCTGCCTTAAACCCCGCGTCATTTGGTCAGGGTAGACGCCGATGTCAGGTGCAGATCAGGCCACCCCGCTGGGGCCTGATCAACCAATCCCGGATGCGCCATAGGGCGTGAGGTTGCGGATCAAGGTAAACAACGCCATGGCCACGAGCAACACGATCGGCACAAGCTGCTGAACGCGCTTCTGAGATGGACTCATTGTGGCCGTGTCGGTCACAATGCCCCGCCACGCACGCAACAGCCAAGCCCCCAACATCACCAGCACGACTGGAACGAGAACGACAACGAGCAGGTTGTGATCTAGCGCCGCCACCACATCTCCCTGCGCCAGGGAGTGCGTGGCACGCAACCCACCACAGCCTGGGCAATCAATACCAAGAAACACCTGGGTCGGGCACCCTGGGTAGTGTCCGGGCACGTTGGGGTTTACCTGGCGGACGTACATGGTGGCCAGGAGCAGGCCAATCAAGGTTGCTGCCGGCGGCAGCAACCTACGAAGTCGCGACCGTGGGTCAGGCAGGTATCCGGAGCGGATCACTACCGCTGCGTCAGGCGTCGACACCTGCGCTGCTGGGGACCTGCTCATTTGTGCATCCTAGAACGCCAGGCAAGCATCTGTGTGATCGCCGATCACACAGATGGTGGCGCAACCATGGGGGCGAGGGGTAGCCAGACTTGAAATCGCGCCCCGCCAAGGTCGCTCGTTCCCGCCTCGGCGTGACCACCCATTCCTTCGGCCAGGCGGCCCACAATCGCCAACCCAAAGCCGGTGCCGACCTTTCGGATCCCCCGAAAGCGTTCGTACAAGACCCCCGGCTCGAAGGCGACCCGAGCGTCATCCGCGCTCAATCCTGGGCCACTATCGCTCACCTCCAGGACCATCATGGATCCCGATGCTGACGCCCTCCATCGAATGCGCCCACCTTCGTCGGTGACCCGCAGCGCATTCTCGGTGAGGTTGTCGAGAACCTGCCGGAGGCGAATGGGATCGGCCAGCGCAACTAGGTCTGGCGACGCTTCGATGCTCAGTTCAACACCGACGCGCTGGCAGCGTTCCTGCCAGTGCACAAAGGCACCTTCCACCACATCGGTGATGTCACAGCGCACTCGTTGGGTGTGGAAATCGACCGCGCCCAACCGAGCCAGGTCGAGCAGGTCAGTCACCAGGCGCTCCAGTCGCTGGGTCTCTCCAACGACTAACTCAGCCACCCTGGGCAACTCAGCCTCGGGCACCAACCCATCCTCAATGGCCTCTGCGTATCCGCGCACTGCGGTCAAGGGGGTCCGCAACTCGTGTGACACCGAGAGCAAGAACTCTCGCTGACGCCCCTCGGATGCTGCCAGAGCCGCACTGAGGCGATTGAGGGATTCAGAAATGCGGACAACTTCAAGCGGCCCATCTGGAATCAATTGCACATCACGCTCGCCCTTGCCGAGCAAATCCGCCGCACTTGCGGCACGTCGTAACGGCCGGGTAACCCGTCGAGCGACAAGGACTGCCACAACGATGGCGACGCCAATGCCCAGCAACAAGGCACCACCGAAACGGAGCAGCACAGATTGTGCCGGGGCGGCGGCGATGCTCGATGGCTGCACCAAGAAGATGCCACTCCCCTGGCGCAGGGGTCTACCTTCGATCAGGATGTCGCCCTTGGACGTATTGGCAGTCGCCGAAACCGGCTTACCCGAAATGACCTCATCCACTTGCGAAGTAGTCACCCCTGGTGGCACCTCATCGTTCGAGGCCAAGACAACGTAAGCGGTGACGTTCTGGGACTTCAACGAAGACGCGACCAGCGGGGGAACAACAAAGCGACCACCCGGATTGCGTTGCACCGTGGCCGCCGTAACGTCCGCAAGCCGCGCGAGGTCTGATCGGGCATTGGTTTCACTCGTACTGCGAATAAGCGGAAAAGCCGCGGCAGTGGCAACTGCGGCCACAACGGTCGCCACCACGATGCCCATGATGATCAATCGCGCGGTGATCCCGGTGCGCCCCGGCACGACCGAAGTTCGCGCGTCTGTCGTATCTGACGTCTTCATCGGGGCTGGCTCATCGCGACTCGCGATCGACCGAATAGCCCACACCTCGCACGGTACGGATCGGCGACGCATCTTGCAGTTTGTGCCGCAACTGCGCCACGTGCACATCCACGGTTCGCGTGCTGACAGCTGAGGCATACCCCCAGACGTCGACGAGTAGTTGATCACGGCTTACCACACGACCTGGATGCGCCATCAGATGAGCCAACAGATCAAACTCGGTCGCCGTCAAATCGATTTCGGTGTCCTGCACAAACACGCGTCGGGCGGTCCGGTCAAGGGAGATCTCCTGCGCGCGGAGAACGTCAGATGCCGAGGACACCTGCGAGTGACGCAAAGCCACCCGCACCCGTGCGACAACCTCGCGAGGACTGAATGGCTTAGTTATGTAGTCATCACCGCCGCGTTCGAGACCCAGTACGCGATCAACCTCATCGTCACGGGCGGTGCAGAACAGGATCGGGGTCCAGTTGCCCTCGGCGCGCAGTGCGCGGCAGACCTCGGTGCCATCGATTCCTGGCAGACCCACGTCCAAAATAATTGCTGCCGGGGCCTTTCGGCGAATAGCGTCCAGTGCCAGTCGCCCATCGCCGACAGAGTCAACACTGAAACCTGCCCGCTCGAGGTAGAGCACCAAAACATCGCGTATGGCGGGTTCGTCCTCAACGACCAGAATGCTTTGTCCGTAGCCAATATCTCGGGCGGAATCGGCGCTGGGCACCGTGTCGGCTATCCGTGGGTCGACGAATGATCGGCCCGGGCATCAGCGCGTGGCATACCCAAACCAGCCATTGACATGATCTTGCCGGCGATCCCGCCCAGCACCACCATGCCCACACCCACCCAGAACATCCACCACTGGCCGATCACCATGCCTACCGTGCCCACGACGAACGCCAGCGTGATAATCACCACCGCTGTCCAGGCGGCCGGTGTTTGGCCGTGATTATCGTGATGGGGTGATTGCGCCGATGTGGCCATGAATGGACTCCTCTTCACACGCGCCTGCTCAGTGAATCTGGACGATAACTTTGTCTACTGTATCGACCCGCTAGGAGAAGTGCGCGTATCCCGCGGATCCCTCGGGCGTCTTGCCATCCACGGTAACCCAACCGGTGACCGGATTTGCACCATCGGCCATCGCAGACATGGCCGAGGTGTGGGCCCGCACCTGACCAATCCGAGTGAAACCATCCGGCAGTGGCGCATCAGGAGCGAAAGCAGCAAGGAAGGCATGATCATCACCGCCGCCCAGAATCCACTGCAGTGGGTCCAGGTTGTACGCCGCAGCCGCGGCCGCGATGGGTTCGGCGACGGTGATGAGCGCCGACTCAATGTCGATCTCGACCATCGACGCTCGGGCAATGCGCGCTGCGTCCAGCAGCAGACCATCGCTGACGTCGATCATCGCGTGCGCGCCGCTCACTCCGGCCTGAACACCCGCCTGGTACGGAGGCTCTGGCTGTCGATGTGCGTCCACGAGCGCGCGGGGCGATCGGAATCCGCGTGTCAACACAGCCAGGCCAGCCGCCGCCCAACCCAAGCGCCCCGCAACGGCAATCTGATCTCCAGCGACCGCGCCCGATCGGCGCACGGGGCTCCGGCCGGCCAGGTCACCCAGCGCGGTGCCCGCGACGATGATCTCTTGCGCGCCCACGACGTCGCCGCCGGCGACCACAGCACCGGCCCGCATCGTTTCGGCAACGACTCCTCGCACGAGGTCCAAGACCCACGACACCTCGGTGCTACGGGGAAGTCCGAGGCTCAGCAGGAAATTTGTTGGTTGCGCTCCCATCGCAGCAATATCAGCCAGATTCGCTGCCGCCACCCGCACTCCGATATGCCGCGCATCTGACCAATCGGTCCGGAAGTGACGTCCGGCCACGGCCATATCGGCTGACACCACCACTCGACGGTCAGGGGCCGCAACAACAGCAGCGTCGTCGCCAATCCCGACTAGGTCGAGATTACCGGCTTCTGACTGGGCGCACAGATTAGAAATCAAGTCGACCAGGGCTAACTCGCCAAGATGCTCAACGGAGCCCTCAGCAGGGTGCCGCCCTCCCTTTTCGGTTGCGTCGCCCACCGTCGCCTCCTGTCCGGCATCGGGCCTGACCCGAAGCACGCTAGTCTCAGTCCAACCCCGAACATCCTGCACCGCCATAACGCAACCAAACCGGGGCTCGAAGGAGGACACCGGTGACCGTACAGGCCTACATTCTGGTTCAAACGCAGGTGGGGACCGCATCAGAGGTCACCCGGCATATTCGTGGCCTCGTCGGCGTCACCGTGGCCGAGGACGTCACCGGTCCCTACGACGTGATCGTGCGCGCCGAGGCTGAGTCCATGGATCAGTTTGGTCAGGGGCTGCTCACCGACATCCAGGCGCTTTCGGGTGTCACCCGCACACTGACCTGCCCGATCGTTTCGCTCTAGCAGGCCCGGCCGCAATGGGCCGCGTCATCGGCACTCTCATCTGCCTGGCAGTCGGTCTGGGCCTCATGGGGACGGTCGCCGGATGTGGACGGCAGGTCAATGTCTCCCCGCCTAACCCGATCGATCCTCGATGTGAGCGCGTGATCAGCGCGCTTCCAGACACCATCGACGGCGCGGGGAAACGACCGGTGCAGCCAGACTCAACGGCGACCGCGGCGTGGGGAGAACCACCTATCGTGCTGCGCTGCGGGGTCGCTCGACCCGCAGCACTTACACCCACCTCCGCATTGATCGAGGTGTCTGGAGTTGCCTGGCTTCCTGAGGAACTCACCAACGGGATCTTGTTTACGAACGTGGCCTGGCCCGATCCTGCCAACCCGCTGTATCTAGAAATCGCGGTGCCTGAGGCGTATCCGTCGCCGGCGAATGTTCTGGCCGACATCAGTCCGGTGCTGGCAAGTCTTTAGCGCAAACCCGTGCCACGTCTCAGCGCATCATTGACCAGGTGGGCGACCAGTGCGGTGTAGTTCATGCCAGAGGCCGCCCACATTTGGGGGAATAGCGAGATCGGCGTAAAGCCCGGCATCGTGTTGACCTCGTTGATGACCACCGCGGAGTCACTGACGAAGAAGTCCACCCGGGCAAGTCCCTCACAACCTAACGCGATGAAGGCACGGCAACTGAGATCGCTGATGATCTCTTCTTGTTCTTCAGTCACATCGGCGGGCACGATTAAGGTCGCAGCCGAGTCGACATACTTTGCGTCGAAGTCATAAAACTCATGATCGCCACCCACGATGATTTCTGCGCTTCGACTCGCTACCGGTTGACCATCCCCACCATTGATCACACCACATTCGATCTCACGCGCATTAGTGACCGCTGTTTCGATGATGATCTCCTGGTCCCACCGCTGGGCTTCATTGATTGCCACGCCCAGCTGCTCAGGCGCTGAAACCCGAGTTATCCCGACCGAGGAACCCGCACGCGCAGGCTTCACGAACACGGGCCACTCCAGGCGGTCGATCGCGGTAATAACAGGCTCCGGATCACGTTGCCATTCCCGGTGGTTGAATCGGAACCACGCTCCGACCGGCAAACCCGCTTGCGACAAAAGCGCCTTCGTTGTGGCTTTGTGCATGGCCACGGCCGAGGCCAACACACCCGAGCCGACATAGGGGACTTTGATGAACTCCAAAATCCCCTGAACGGTACCGTCTTCCCCCCAGGGTCCATGAAGAACCGGAAACACGACATCGGCGATGTCATCGAGGCCTCCGTTCACTCCAGGTTGGGCTGGCGCCAGGAAAGCCTCAGCCGTCTCAAGGACCTCCGGCAGAATCCCCGTGCTCGCTGACACGCGAGCCGCGTCAATGACCGCGGACGGGTCCTGATGGAGCCACCGACCAGATCGCGTGATGCCGATTGCTCGGGTGGCAAAGCCCGCACTGTTGAGGGCCTGCAGCACTCCGGCGGCACTCAAACACGAGATTGAGTGCTCGCTACTTTGGCCGCCAAAGAGGACAACGACGCGGCGAAGAGGTTCCACGGTCACCACTGGACCGTATCGACCCAATCGGTCAACTAGGGTCTGCGCCATGCCGAGTCGTTCCAATGATCCGATGACACCGCCCTGGCGTACTGACACAGCTGTCGTGCACCTAGGTCGCCCCGCACCGATCCCCGGTCACCCGTTAAACCTGCCGATCGAACCGGCGTCTGCGTTCTTCGCCGGTGGCGATATCGAATATGCCCGCGATGGAACAGCGGCCATGGCCGCCCTTGAAGGCGCCATCGGCACGCTCGAGGACGGATACGCCGTTGCTTATTCGTCAGGTATGGCTGCAGCAACGGCACTTATGGATACCTTCCCGATAGGGGCAATCATTATCGCGGCGCCGCACCTCTACACGGGCGTGGCCGAACGACTCAGGCAATTGCATACGCAAGGACGCATCACCCTCCGCGTCGTTGATGTCGACAACCACGTCGCACTTTCCGCCGCGGTCAAGGGCGCGCATCTAATCTGGCTGGAGACACCAAGCAATCCGATGTTGGAGATTCACGACATCAACGCGATTAGCACAATCGCGCACGCCGCATCTGCATCTGTATTGTGCGACAACACTTTTGCTACTCCGTTAGGGCAACAACCGCTGCGCCTAGGTGCCGACCTCGTGCTTCATAGTGCCACCAAGATGATTGGGGGTCACTCAGATCTGATGGCCGGGATCATGGTCGCACAAAGGCAGGACATGGCTGATCACTTACGCGAACAGCGGGTTCTGCTCGGTAGTATTCCTGGCGCATTGGAATGCTTTCTAGCATTGCGCGGCCTTCGTACGCTTAGCCTACGTTGGCGTCAGGCACAAACCACAGCCCACGAACTAGCCACCCGCCTCGTTGGCCACACCGGGCTATCGGCCGTGCGATACCCCGGTTTGCCAACCCACCCCGGTCACAAAATCGCCGAGAGCCAAATGTCAGGTTTCGGCACCCTTATCAGCATTGATCTGCACAGCGCCGATGTTGCTGAGACCCTCTGCACAGCAACATCGCTGTGGGTGCACAGCACGAGCCTGGGTGGAGTGGAAAGCCTCCTCGAACGTCGCCGCCGGTGGCCACTAGAAAGCGATCTGGTTCCCCCGGCACTGGTTCGGCTCTCAGTAGGTATCGAAGATGTCGACGACCTGTGGGCAGATCTAGACACCGCATTGACTATCGCAGCAAACGGGACCTAAGGATCACGCGCCCACTCCGGGCTCACTTCGAGGCGCTCGTGACATGAAATTTGCGAGCATTTGCCTGGGTGGCTGACCCTCGTGAATGACGGCCACAATCTGCTCGGTGATCGGCATGTCAACATGATGCGCACGGGCAAGTTCGTAGATGGAACGGGCGCTCTTTACACCTTCGCAGGTTTGAGTCATGGCTCTGGTTGCTTCGTCAAATGACATTCCACGCCCGAGACTCTCACCAAAGGTTCGGTTGCGAGACAATGATGATTGACAGGTGGCAATGAGGTCCCCGACACCGGCCAGACCCTGAAAGGTCAGGGGATCGGCACCGAGCGCGACGCCGAGGCGGACCATCTCGGCAAGCCCTCGGGTAATGAGCGAAGCCTGGGAGTTTTCCCCCAATCCCATCCCGGCTGCTATGCCGTTGGCTAAGGCGATGACATTCTTGACCGAGCCGCCAATCTCTACACCCACTACATCGGTTGTCCAATAGGGGCGGAAGTAGTCTGTAGTGCAGGCATCTTGCAGGCGCCGAGCACTGCTCTCATCGGCACATGCAACGGTTGTGGCGGCTGGCTGCTTGAGCGCGATCTCGCGGGCCAGGTTCGGCCCGGACACGACGGCGATTCTGCTCATCGAAATATCGCCGGCTTCGTGGATCACCTGACTCATCCGAGCAGAGGTACCGATCTCGATCCCTTTCATCAGACTCACCAAGACAGCGTGCGTCGGAATCAAGGGGCGCCATGTATCGAGATTTTCCCGAAGGGATTGAGCGGGAACCGCGAGAACAATGATGTCCGCATCGCCAAGTGCCTCGCCAGGATCGTTCGTGGCGCAGATTGACTCCGCAAGAGCAATTCCCGGGTGATACCGCTCATTGACATGCTGGGTGTTGATAGCCGTCACGACCTCCGGCTCGCGCGCCCATATGGTCACGTGGCCACCGGCATCGGCCAAAACCATGCCAAAAGCAGTCCCCCATGAACCCCCACCCATGACGGCAATACGTGTCATTTTTCCTCCGTGGGTGCTGCTTGATCAAGTACTTGCTCTGCACGAATATCTGTCAGCAAATCGCCGATCGCAGCCATCAGTCGATCGGTTGCTTGCTCGAGCACGTCTGCTGTGATGGGTAGCCCGCGCAAGTCTTTAAGATCGACCGGCGCACCAAATCGTATCTCTATCTTCTTCGGTGGTAGCAGCTTTAACTTTTTTCTATAAGGAGCCATGATGTTCTGCGACCCCCACTGGGCCATCGGTATCAGGGGACAGTCAGCAGTGAGCGCAATCCGGGCGGCACCGCTCTTGGCTGGACCAGGCCATAAATTCGGATCCTTGGTGATGGTGCCCTCCGGATAGACCACCACACACTCCCCCGCCCGAGCCGCAGCTACGGCTGCTCCGACTGCGGTCGCCGCGTCATGCGTGCCTCGGAACACAGGTATCTGGTTGGCATTTCGCAGTATCCATCCGACTACGGGCGTATCAAAAAGGCTGTCCTTGGCCAGGAAGCGAGGCGGACGGTCGTTGTTCCACAGGATGTGGGAAACGATCAATGGGTCGACCCATGACAAGTGATTAGCCGCGACCACGATCCCAGAGTGTGTCCGCAGTTGATCGACACCGGTCCAGGTGCGCTTGGTCGTCAGGGTCAAGATTGGCTTAAGGACGAAAACGCACAGGCGAAAGGCAATTCCTAAGCGGGCTCGCCGACTGACCTGACCGGCATCCATGGCACTACCTTTCGTCCCTCTTAGTCGACGTGTCGACGACCAAAGGCAGCGTCAACACAACTGCGCAGTCTGCCACGACTATCTGGCACTTTCGGCGAGGTTCATCGACTCCCTTGATTCCTGGATGCCGGAGAAGTTCGTGCACGATCAGTAGTGGTTGGATGAGGCTCGTGAGTTCATGGGCCGCACTCGTGCCGATCAAGGCAACCAATCAGGCCAAGAGCCGGCTCATCCACCACACCGCCGAGGGGCGTCGCGACCTCGCACAGGCCTTTGCCGCCGACGTGATCTGCGCTTTGGCGTCGTGTGAAGATGTCATGCGCATCATCATCATTGGTGGCCTTGACACCACGCTCATCGATGTCGGTATCGATGTCGAAATTTTTCCCGATGACGGTCGTGGGCTCAACTCGGCGATCCAGACGACTGCCCAGAGCATGCCTGACCTCCCCACGTTCGTGATCGTTGGTGACCTTCCCGCGGTCACGACCGACCAGATCAAGACAGCATTGGCATCGGCCCAGGCTCATGAGCGCAGCATCATCAGCGATGGTGCGGGTACGGGTACGACGACACTGTTGGCCCAGACTCCGACTTCATTGAATCCGCAATTTGGCATCCGATCGCGAGCTGCCCACGTAAGCAGTGGGGCTGTTGACCTCATGAACATTCTCGCCCCTGGACTTCGTCGAGATGTCGATACGCAGGTGGATCTGTGGGATGCCCGACGACTTGGCGTGGGGGCTCACACGCGAGCTGCGCTAGACCGCTGGCAGAAGCCATGACGGCCGAACCCACTTGGTTGACCGTAACCTGCCGGTCGTGGGAGTTGGACACTAACGGGACCCTCAGTCGCGCCAGTTTTGTCGACGATGAAGGGGTGGTCATGGTGACCGGGAAGGCACCGCCATTGACGACGCTGCGCCGCGTGCGGCCGGGCCAGCGCCTACGGATACTGGTGAGCCGCCAGGATGCGCCTGGGGAATCACCCCCTGACCTGCACATAACTCGCGTGGCCTGGCCCGAAAACACTTGTGGGCAAGACACGTAGTGTCTTGCCCACAAGTGCTCGATACTCAGTGGTGATAGCGAAGCTCAGCGACGCGCCGCGCGCTTGGCCGGTGCCTTCTTGGCCGGTGCCTTCTTCGCAACGGTCCGCTTGGCCGGTGCCTTCTTCGCCGGTGCCTTCTTCGCAACGGTCCGCTTGGCCGGTGCCTTCTTCGCAGCAGCCTTCTTCGCCGGTGCCTTCTTCGCAGCAGCCTTCTTAGCCGGTGCCTTCTTCGCAGCAGCCCTCTTCGCCGGTGCCTTCTTCGCCGCA
>Ga0129324_10000277_pt1 | contig 37047 bp, 32 predicted proteins | sample CPBDNA_7_FD_96879 | JGI IMG/M metagenome (GOLD analysis project Ga0129324, IMG submission 96879) | Freshwater to marine salinity gradient microbial communities from Chesapeake Bay, USA - CPBay_Spr_15_0.2_DNA | ecosystem: Environmental > Aquatic > Marine > Coastal | place: USA: Chesapeake Bay...
ACATAAAATATCCCAACTATTAACCCTAATAAAATTGAAATTACTAAAATTAATTTAGTGTTTTTAAGTGAGATATGATCCATTAAATAAACATTATATTTAACAAATTCAATTTCTGTATTTTTAAAATCATTTATTTCTTTTTCTATAAATTTTAAGTTTTGATGCTCTCGATTTTTAATTAGCTCAATTTCTTTATCAATTGCCTTATAGCCTCTTAGATAATAAGCAATATCTGCAGTATTAATATTTAAGGATACGCTGGATTGAGATAAGTTAACATTGTCTACTTGATTGTCTATGATGTTAAGTTCTTCAGCTATAGCACCTTGCTCATTTAAATAATCTAGTCTTATCAGTTCATCATTAAATAATAATTTTTTTTTATATTCTAGACGCTGCGATAATTCTAGATCTATTGATCTTCTTAAATTTTTTGATGTAAGATTTAGTGCATCTTGTAATATTTTTTTTGCTTCATTGGGATCATGCCATGTAAAATTTATTGTATATTTTTTTTCTCCTTTTTTTGGCTTAACAATCATTAATAATTTTGCATATCTAAACATTTCTTTTTCTTGATCTTCAATATTAAGTTTTAAAATATTTTCTTGAATTTTTTTTGTATTTTTAATACTTAATAAAAATTCTTCATAATCATCTAATTCATTAACAAATTTAGTTAGATTTGATTTATTTGATTGATTTAAATGATTTATTTGATTTGATTTTATCAATTTTTCAATATTATTAAATTTTATAAATTCAGTATTATCGCTTGGATTTATAGTTAATGAATTTAAATAATTTCTTGGTATTTGAGAATTGTATCCAAGTCCTACTAAAAATGAAATTATTGTAATTAATAATATCTTTATTTTACCGTTCCAAATAATTTTAAATAAGGCAATCAGATCTATCTCGTCATCATATAATGGGGAATTTTTATTCATTTAAATTTTAATATCTTAGTAACTCATTTTTTAATCTTTTTTAACCTTTTTTTTAGAATAAATTGATTGAAGATAAAAACCCACTGGTAAGCTATAAGCTATCATTAGCCAATTATTGAAAAAATTGCCATTTGTGGTTAAAGGCCAAACAGTGATTAAAATTCCAGCTAATAAGCAAACCTGATAGTCTGATAAAGGCCTTTTTTTTCTAAAAATTATAGATAGAAATTGTCTTAAAGCTGCATAAGCTACATACACTAAAGCACTAAATAGAAATAAAAATCCTATAATTCCTGTTTCAGCCAATAATTGAATATAAAAATTATGAGGATGGGTCATGCATGGAGTAGCACCTGTTGCATATTTTTCATCTGCACAAATTATCCTAAACATCTTTGGACCATGGCCTAATAGAGGTTGGTCTTTAAACATATTATAAGCTGTTCGAATTATACTATCATGAGCTTTTGAAAAAATTAGTGATTCTTTTGAATTTTCAATCAAACCCATGTCCTGAGCTGGGCCTTTAAACATTCTCTCACTTAATTTTGATGAATTTAAACTTAAAATAAAAACACAAATAATTGCAATAATAAACGTTATTAATCTAAATTTTTGATACTCCTTAATTAAAATAATAATAAATACTGTTGATAAATTTAAGAGGAAAAAAGAAGCTCTTTCCCCAGACATAAAAATTAAAACATCTACTAAAATAAACAAAAGCCCTATAAAATAAATTTCAAATTCTTGTTTTTTTTTTACTAAAAATAAAGCAAATAATAAGGGGAATAATCTTGACAAATAAGAACCCATAATTAATTCATCTCCAAAAAATGATGAAACACGAATACCTGATATTTTAAATCCTGATAAATTAACCCCTGTAAAATATTGAATATAGCCATCGATTACTAAGGCTAAAAAACACAAAATTAATGCATAATAAAAATAAGTTAAAATATTCTTATCTTGATTAATTAAATACCATATAAAACAACTAAACAATCCTATTCTAAAATAAAATAAAGAGCTTTCAAAACTTAACATCATATCTTCAGCTACAAATATGCTGAGTAAAATACAATAAATACAAAAAATAAAATAAAAAATTAATGGTTTATTATTAAAGAAATAAAATTTTTTATTGTTAAATACATAGTATAAAAAAAATAAAGCTGAAATACTTACAATTAAATCTGGTAAAAAAGGCCCCCAAATTAAAAATGGAATAATTGAGGTTATTATTAAATTGATTAAAATTGTATTTGAGTATTTTAGGTTATTCATAAAAATTTTTTAAGTTATAAAATTATTTAATTTTAATTTTTATAACTTTATTTTCTTGGTTATTAATTGTTGTAGATAGTTTTAAATCATTTTTAGAATTTGATTGTTGTTCATAAAAATGATCAACAATTTTTGAATTTGACTTATAAGATGGAACTAATTTAGTAAGTAGATTTTTGACATCTTCTACTTTATTTTCTTCCACATAGCTTGATAAATTATCTAAATCTATTTTAAGTCTATTTAAAGGGATAAAAGGATCTTGTGCTTTTTGGATTTTTTCATGATATGTTTTTTGAGGATCTTCCCCTATTAACAATTCTTCATACAATTTTTCACCAGATCTTAGTCCCGTTATTTTAACTTCGATATCTCCATCTAAATTTTTAGCGTCTTTAATGCTTAGCCCTGAAAGTTTAATCATTTTCTCAATTAAGTCTTTAATCTTAATTCTTTCCCCCATATCGAGAACAAATACCTCACATTTCTCCGCCATTGCCCCTGCTTGAATAACTAATTGGGATGCCTCTGTTATTGTCATAAAATATCGAGTTACATCAGGGTGGGTTAGAGTTATAGGACCACCGTCTTTAATTTGTTGTTTAAATTTTGGAATAACAGAGCCTGAAGATTGTAATACATTACCAAATCTTACAATTGCAAATTTAGATTTTTGATTTTGATTGTCATATAGTGATTGAACACAAATTTCAGCTAGCCTTTTAGTGGCGCCCATAATATTTGTTGATCTGACCGCTTTATCGCTAGAGATTAGAACGAAATTCGAAATGTTATATTTAAGTGCAGTTTCTGCTAAATTAAACGTTCCAAACACATTATTTTTTACACTTTCACAAATATTTTCTTCAACTAAAGGTACATGTTTATAAGCTGCTGCATGATAAATGGTATCAATATTAAAAATTTTAAACACTTGGTCAATTTTTGTCTTGTTTTGAATATTAATTAGTAGAGGAATAATTTTTATACTTTGATCTATTTTTTTTACTTCTTCACTTACTTTATAAAGAGCAAACTCACTTAATTCGATAAGAATTAATTTTTTGGGATTTAACTTTATAATTTGTCGAGACAACTCTGAACCGATAGATCCTCCTGCACCTGTGACCATTACAACTTTTGAACTAATATTTTTAGATAATAACTCTAAATTGGGTTGAACTTGTTCTCGATTTAAAAGATCATCAATGCTTAAATCTTTAATATCTGATACAGATACTTTACCTTCAATAATATCTTGAACACTAGGAAGTGTTTTAACAGTTACTTTGTATTTGTTTAGATGATTAATAATTTTATTTCTTTTTTGTCTGGTAATTGAAGGTAGAGCTAACAGTATTATATCTATATTTTTTTTATTAATTAATTTTTCTATATTTATTGGATCATCAACTGTTTGACCTAATATTTTTTGTCTGTGAAATTGTAGGTCATCATCCAAAAAACCAACAACTTTCATCACAGGATTGTTTTCTAAACTAATTAATAACTGTCTTCCCGCACTGCCTGCTCCATAGATTAATACGCTAGTTTTATTTTTTGATTTCTTAAAAATATTTGTCATTAAAAATTTTATAATTAATCTTGAACTTGAAATTGTTAAAAATAATAAAATAGGCTGAATAATACCAATTGATCTTGGAATGCCTTGAATTCCATAAATACTAATGATTGCAAAATATAATAATGCATAAGCAAATATAGCAATAAATACTGTAAATATTATAGACGGGCCTGTAAAACGAAATATTGTTTTATATAAACCTGACAACCAAAATATTGGGATTGCTAAAATTACTGAGATTAATATTACTATAATTGCTGAATCATTAATTTTAATAAATTGCTCTAGTCTTAGATAAAATGCTAACCAGGTAGATAAGATACATAATCCTATATCAATAATAATAGCTATAATCCTCTTTGCAAAGCGAGGTAGATTTATTATATTTTTAGATGCGTTTGTTAAAATTGACATAATTTTATTTAACTATTAATTAAAGTTGTTAATAAAGCAAATATTAAAAAACGATATATTAAAACGGTGTTTTTAAAAGAGCATAGTAAATAAGAACTATGAACTTAATTAATAAGTATAGTATTTAATAAATATTATTAACATTTAAAACTGGCTTAAATTAATAGAAATTTTTAAATCAAATTATTAATTTTTAAAAATTTTATTATCTACAATATTTTTATATATTTTTGAGCCAATTCCTATTTTTATGTTTTTACCAATATTTATTCCTGGATGAACAGATGTACCTGTGCCTAGATGAGTAAATTCTCCAACACTCACATTGCCAGACAAAGAACAATTTGGAGAAATATGTGCGTAATCTTCAATTAAACAATCATGGTCAATTGAAGAAGATGTATTTATTATAACTCCCTCTTTAATAGAAGTTCCAGGATTAATTACCACATTTGCCATCACACATGATCCAACTTCTATAGAGCTAAATTGACTAATAGTTGATTTTGGATGAATGAGACTAACAATATTATTTTTTTCATTTTTAAGCCATGATATGTGCTCATATCTTATTTTATTATCTCCAATTGCAACAAAAAAAACATCATAATTTTTTAGATTTTTTTTTAGTAAGTCTATATTGCCAATAATTTTGAATGGAAATTTTTTAATTTCATTTATTTGGTCATCAAAAAAATCAATGGTGTCATATTGATTCAATAAAGCAATCTCCCCAACTACTTTACCATGTCCACCAGCGCCTATAATTGCTAATTTTTTATTCATAAAGTTTTTTTAAAATCTTTATATTGTTTTTTTTTAAATATTACTAACACTGCTGTCTTGAATAGTATTTCGATATCTAAAAAAAAACTTATATTATTCACATAGAAAATATCTAGCTTTATACTTTTATTCCAGGATTTTATTCCAGATGGCTGAGGATTAATCTGCGCCAATCCTGTTATTCCTGGCTTAACTATATGTCTTTTTTTCTCAAAGTTTGTATATTTCTTTAAATATTCAACCAGCAATGGTCTTGGACCTATAAAGCTCATATCATTTTTTAATATATTAAATAGTTGTGGCAGTTCATCTAAACCTGTTTTTCGCAAAAAGTTACCCAATGTATTTTGCCGTTCATTTTCTAAAACATATTTGTGTGCATCATATAAAGTTTTAAATTTATACAAGGTAAAAATTTTATTATTTAGACCTGGTCTTTTTTGGGAAAAAATTGGAAATCCAATAAAAGTCCATACTAAAAAAAAAATTAAAATCATCAGAGGAAACAAAAATAAAATCATAACTAAGCTAAAGATTATATCAAATAATCTTTTATAATATTTTTGGTACATAAATTATAGATATTTATTTAATATTCTTTTTACAGAATTAATTTCTGACTTAATCTTAGCTAAAGATTTGTAAGGATTAATTGGAAACATGATACTTGTTTCACCAAGTAATTTAGCAGTAGGCAATCTTGTTTTTAAATAAATTTTTGATTTTTTAAATATTTTTTCTCGATAGATCTCGGGACATGACCCAATACTACACTCAATCTTATTTTTATTAAACGTTTCTATTAATTTAATCTGATTAATTTTATTTTCACTTATAAATAAATTTAAACGGTAAAAAGCATGCACACATTTATTGCAATTTTTAATATCTTGTTTTAATGGGCAAGTTTGACATTCAAAATTTAGTTTTTTTATTATATCATATTTTTGATAATAATCCTTTAGTCCATTGATATATAAGTTTGCTATAAGGTTTCTTTTTTTAATTTGTTTGTCTAATGACTTTAATTGATCTCTTCCAATTACAGCTTGTATTTCTGTCATTCTATAATTGGATCCCAAACTATCGTGTAGCCATCTAAATCCAGTTTTGTGTTTTTTATAAAAAACACTTTTATAATTTTTACCGTGTTCCTTTAAAGACCACATCTTTAACCATAATTGTCTATTATTAGTTAAAATCATTCCACCCTCTCCACCTGTAGATATGATTTTATCCTGACAAAAAGACCAAGTAGATATGTCTCCAAACGAACCTACTTTTTTACCTTTATAAATTGCACCATGTGCTTGGGAACAATCTTCAATTAAAAAAATTTTATTTTTTTTAACAAACTTTAAAATTGGATCTAAGTCACATGATAATCCATTTAAGTGAACAACAATAATTGCTTTAACATTTTTATTATAAGCTTTTTTAATTCCTTCAATGCTTAAATTTCCATTATCATTTACATCGGCAAAAACAGGTTTTAAACCAAGGTTTATTACACAACTAGCAGATATAATAAATGATCTTGGTGACACAATAATTTCATCCTCTTTTTTTAATTTTAATGCTTTTAAGGCAACTTCCAAAGCTACACTTCCATTGCTTAGAGTTATTGCATATTTATTTCCTACATACTTAGAAAATTCTTTTTCAAATTCTCTACACTCATTTCCAGTCCAATAATTAACTCTTCCTGATTTAAGAATTTGCTTTATTCTATTTAAACTATATGCACTAAATTTTGGGTAGTGTAATTTCATTAATTTAGATGTCATTTTTTTACTTCAGATTACTTTATAATTTTTAATTAATATTAACTTAACTATTCTTAAATTAAATAAATAGTATTTCACTTAAAATCCGATTTTTTAATTTGCTCAAAACATCTAACAAATTTTTTCCCAAGTAACTTCGTATCAAATTTATTTTTTGCAAGTTTTCTTGCATTTAAGCTCATTTTCATTAGTTTATCAGGACTTTCTACTGCATCAATTAGCATATCAGCAAAAATTTCTGGGTTATTAGGATCGATTACATATCCACATTGATTTTTAGTTATCAAATCTGCAATCCATCCTGGATAATTATTTAAAACAGGTAATCCAGCTGCAATATAATCAAAAAATTTATTTGGGGACGTTCCATAGTAAAAAGCAGGAATATTGTCGAGTATTTGCATTCCTATGTCAGCAACTGTCATTATGTTTTTTAATTCAGTTTTTGGCATCGAGTCTAAGAATATAATATTGTCTAACTCCTCATGCTTTGCTCTTTCTTTAAGTTTGAACTTCAATTTTCCCTCACCAATTAATATGAATTTAATATTAATATTACCTCGTTTTTTAAGTACAGACGCAGCGTCCAAAACAGCATCCAATCCATTAGCGACTCCATGTGTTCCCGTAAAGATGACCATCAAATCATTTTGTCCAACACCTTTGGGTCTAATGGCAAAATTATTATTAGAAAAAAGGTCTAAATCTGATCCATTAGGTATCATTTTAATTTTTTTGATATCTATACCTCTTTTAGAAATCCCTTTTTTAATACCTGGTGATAAGGCAATTAATTTATTTGCAGATCGATATGATAGCCATTCCAAGAAACTCATTACACTTAATATTAACGAATTATTTATAACACCCATAGCCCTAGGTAACTCAGGCCAAAGATCACGCACTTCAAAAATAAAAGGTTTTTTTTTAAACCAACGAGAAAATATACCAGGTATGCCCATTGTTAAAGGTGTTGATGTCGCAAAAACAATATCAGAAGATTCACGCAAGATTATACCAATGGAAAGTAGAGTAAATTTAATAAAAACTTTTGTTCTTTCTAGATAGTTCAAATGATTGCTATACTTTAAATCAAATTCAATCACATCAATACCATCTACTATTCCTCGTCTACGACCTTTAATAAAAGGTTTGACTAGACCAGTACTACCTTTTACAGAATTGCCACAAATCAAAGTAACACTGTGCCCAGCTTTTATAAGTGCTTGTGCCATATTATATGATCTTATTCCCCCAATACCTTTTGGGGTTTGAAAATACTGATGAAAGTATAAAATGTGCATAATTAAAAAGTAAATTTTGTAATTAATGTTGAGGGTTTATTTACCTTAACATAAAGCATGGGAACTTTGTTTTGTTGTTGATAATAACGCGACTCTAAGGTTGTTTCCATTGTAGGAATTGTGAGTAGATCATTAATTTCAATTGATATTGAATAATTTTTATTACTAAAAGTTTTCTCATTAAGCTGCCAATCTTCAGAAATTAAACGCCAACGCAGACATGCTTCCTTAAAATTTCCACTTATCTTATCATGACAAATAAACTCATTTTTATTTAGTATTATTTTTCGCTGATGGTAGTTATTATATTTATCCTTATAAGAAGCTGAAGCACTTAAATAATTATTATCCTTTTTAACTGATTTAATCTGACTAGACTTAAGCCAATCTCCAAACAAAAACCTACTAATATGTGGCATCTGATTTTGTTTATCAAATTCAATTGTATTATGTGCTGCTGTAGACATAAACCAATCAGTTATGTTAGAATTGTAACTAAATGTACCTCCATCTTTTAATAAGTTTTTACCATTCACCCAAAGATCAACGTGTAGAGCATCAGATTGGGTTGGACGAAAACGAAACTGTGGATAATTTAGTACTGCCATGGATTTTCCATTGCGTAGTACGTGATACCCACCTTTATCAAAAGTAATGCTGCCAATTTTTTTTTTACGATTGCCTTTTGTTACTTTCAGCCAAAGAAGAACTTCATTCCATGACCCATCTCCAAATGCATCAACATTCATAAATAATGTTGCCGCCAATTGCACTGAGGGTCTATAGTCACAGTAATCTCCTCTTGAAAGTTGCAAAATTTGAGATCCATCATTGGCTCCAATATTGGGGGTATTTCCATTCTCATCACCTGTAAATGTCCAAAGCCATTCCGTTGCCACTTTTAATTTATTGATAAAATTTTCTGAAAAAAATTCTAAACCTTTGTGACTTCTCCATGCTTCAACTAACGAGCAAGTATCTAGCATAAATCGATGATAATTTAGAGAATATTGACTGAATGTACCATCTGACTCAATCAAGTTAGAAATGTGATCCTCCAACAATCTTCTACCTTTAAATGTCCAGGCCTCTGCTCTTTTGTCAAGATTTAAAAGAAAGCTTCCACCTATAAAAAGCGCTGCAGCTTCAGATATGGCGTGGTTATTTTGTTGAGCAATGGCATATGATAAAGTTTTGTCAATTCGTTTTAGATGCGTCTTGATAATATCTATAAGTCCATTTTCTGGATTAAGATCTTGTCCTAATATCCATGCTGCTGTTATCAAATTTATTACTCGTATTGAACACTCCTGAGCACATTTCCAATTAGGTCCCTTGTAAGGTGGATTTGTTTGTGCCCAATTTTCAAGCCAAAGATTCAGTTTTAATATTGATAACTTATTTCCATTTGCTATCTTTGTGCTAAACGCAACAACCCAATTAAATCGAGATAATTCCCAAACACATTTAATATCATCATTTCCAAAATCTGGAATATCCCACCAATTTTTCTGCGCATTAGCAGTCTGATTATTGGAAACCAGGTTGTGAAACCAATCAGGAGGCTCATTTACATTTTGTTTAATATACCAGCCAAATAAATGTATTGAATTATCCCAATCTTTGATTTCTTGTGGTGTTTTTCCTTGTCGCTCAGAAGCACGAAAAAATGGTGCTGATGATATAGGTGCTTTAATATATTGAACAGGATGGAGCCTACTTTTTAAACTCAAACGATAAAAAACTACCCTTAATATGTTAGTAATCCCAAGACACAAATAGGTTCTTAATTTTATTAGCCAATTAATGTCTTTGTTTAAAAATTTATTCCTCCTAAATATCATTTTCAATAAAATTTAATTATCAATCTAATGCGCCACAAAAATCAAGTGCCCCAAATTTTATTAATTTTCTTTTTATTTCAGGTTGTGAAAATTCATGATGTTTAACTAATACACATACAATATCCGCTTGTTCAATTGCGTCTAAAAGATTTAATAACAATAATTTTTTATGAGTCTTAATATTTGGTTCAACAATATTAATTTCGTAACCTTCTGCTAATAAATTTTCAGCAACCTCAAGTGCTTTTGACTCTCTTAAATCTTGAACATCTGGTTTAAATGCTAAACCTAAACATGTTATTTTTGGTTTTACACCTGTTTTAGTTGTAAACTTAATTGCAACATCTTTAATCTTATTAATGACCCATTTAGTTTTATAATTGTTAACCTCGCGAGCAGTACGAATTAATTTTGTATTTTCAATGTCCTGGGAAACAATAAACCATGGGTCTACCGCAATACAATGACCTCCAACACCTGTTCCAGGCTCTAATATATTTACTCTTGGATGTTTATTGGTCAATCTAATTAAATCTCTTACATTAATTCCTTGTTTATCACAAATAATAGACAGCTCATTTGCAAAAGCAATGTTTACATCTCTAAAACTATTTTCAGCTAATTTACACATCTCAGCTGTTTTTGCGTCTGTTTCAAGAATATCTCCATTCACAAATAAACGATAAAAATCCGAAACTTTTTTTACTGCTATAGATGTAATACCACCAACAATACGGTCATTTTCAACTAACTCAGTCATAATTTTTCCAGGTAAAACTCGCTCTGGACAATAAGCTATATGCACATCCCTTAGATTTGCGCCACAGTCAATTAATGTTTGTTTTATTTTTTCAGTCGTACCCACTGGAGAAGTTGACTCTAAAATTATTAAATCACCTGATTTAATAAATGGGGCAATGCTTTTAGTGGCTAATAACACATGATCTATGTTTGGTTGGGGTATATTGCCATTTTTATGAAATGGTGTTGGAACACAAATCATGTAAATATCACTTGGTTGTGTTCTATTAAAAGCTTTTAATCGACCTGCTGAAGTTGCAGATTTTACAAATGTACCTAAATCTACTTCAGCGATATGGGTTTTACCTTTGTTAATGGTTGATACAACCTCTTCATTAACATCAATACCAACTACCATAAAGCCTTTGTTTGCAAGAAGTGCTGCTGTTGGTAATCCTATGTAACCAAGACCAATTACACATACAGTTTTTTTAATCATAATATAACAGTGATATCAAATCGTTCTTAAAACATCCACTATATGCTTGCAAGCTAACCCATCTCCGTAGGGATTATGTGCAAGAGACATAGTTTGATAATGTTTTTTATCATCCAGTAAACGTGATGTGCTTTCAACAATTTGTTGATGGTTTGAGCCAACCATTTCAACTGTTCCCGCTTTAACAGCCTCAGGTCTTTCAGTAACATTGCGCATCACCAGTACTGGTTTACCTAAACTCGGAGCCTCTTCCTGAATGCCTCCACTATCAGTTAAAACTAAATATGATTGCTTTAATAAATAAACAAATGATTCATATTCTAAAGGTTTGATTAAGTGTATGTTATTAAAATTTTTAAGAATTTCATTAACTGGTTTACTTACATTTGGATTGAGATGTACAGGATATATAAAATGCATTTTAGGATACTTTAGAGCTAACTCTCTTATAGCAGAACAAATTTGCAAAAAGCTATCACCAAAATTTTCTCTTCTATGAGCAGTAATTAAGATAAAATTTTTATCATGCCAATTAAAGGACAAGTTAGCGCTTAAAATATTTTTTAAATTTTTTTGATATTCTGTATCATTATCAATCCGTTTTAAAACCCAGTGTAAAGCATCAATTACTGTATTCCCCGTTACTGTTATTGAAGATTTGTTAACTCCTTCAGATAATAAATTTTTCTGACTTAGCTCAGTTGGTGCAAAATGCCATTTTGTAATCTTGCTTGTTATCTGTCGGTTAAACTCCTCTGGAAATGGAGCCTGGAAATCATGCGTCCTAAGTCCAGCCTCCACATGCCCAACTGGAATGGCTTTATAAAACGCAGACATTGCTGTAGCTAAAGTTGTTGTTGTATCACCATGAACTAATACTGCATTAGGTCGGAATTTAGTAAATACATTTTGCATTTCAGTTAAAATTAATGAAGTTAGGTTTGATAAATTTTGATCTTGCTTCATTAAATCTAAATCTATATCTGGTTTAATTTCGAATGTTTTTAAAACTTGATCTAGCATCTGCCGGTGTTGTGAAGTTACACAAACTTTAACTTCAAACAAACGTGGTTCATTTTTTAATGCAAGAACAAGAGGTGCCATCTTGATTGCTTCAGGACGTGTACCAAAAACTAGCATAATTTTTTTTTTATTCATAAAAAATTTTAACTATTCATAAGCATTATAGAAATTCGACTTACTTCAAAAATCTCTTCTATAGGTATTGGAGATATATTTTTTTTAGAAATTGCATCAATAAATGCTTTTGCACAAGCTTTTTGACCTTTATCTTGTTGCCATAAATTCATTTTTTTAAATCCTGGCCAACCATAACCTGTTAATTTTCGATAATTATCAAGTTGTAAAACTCCGCTTCCAGCAAATACTTCCAACCTCTCTTTAGGAAAAGATTTTGAACCATTAGCATAATAATGAATAGTGCCTATAGAGCCTCCTTTAAAACTTAATTGAATAGTTGCCGTATCTTTTGTTGAACTATCCATAAATTGAACATGATAATTTGTAATAGTTTCACCTACTAAAAAACGTAATAAATCGATAAAATGACAAGCTTCACCAATAATACGCCCTCCACCAACTTTTAAATCTTGTGTCCAATGATCATTTGGAATATTGCCTGCATTAATAGTCATCACAATTGCTTTTGGACCACTAACATCATCTAATAAACTTTTCATTTTTTTAACTTGTGGAGCAAAACGACGATTAAAACCAACCATTAAAACATTTGAAGATGAATAAACATTTTTAATCTTATCTAATTCATCTATTGTCAAACATAATGGTTTTTCAACAAATACATGTTTTTTAGCTTCTATTGCTTTTAAGACAAATTCCGTATGGCTATCATGGCGTGTGGTTATCACCACTGCGCTAGTTGCGTCATCACTAAATAAACGGTTACTATCAGTTGTGGTTTCAGAAAAACCATATTTATAACCTGCATAAACACCACTAACTCCCATGCTAGAGGCAATACTTTTAAAATCAGCACCCGCATCTTTAAATGCTGGGATTAATACTGACGTTGCATAATTGCCAGCACCTAAAAAACTTACTTTTGCTTTTTTTATTATCTTATTATTATTAGGCTTTATATTATCATTCTTCAATAATGAAACTTTCCTTGAAGCTTCGGTCATTTCTATACCAGGATATGAAAGTAAAATTCCTAACGATTGTTTAGGACCACTTACAAGTTCATATGCTTTTTTAGCTTCTGTTATTTTAAATCTATGAGATATTAATGGCTTAACATCTAATGCACCTGTTGCCATCATATCTAATACAGCTTCAAAATTACGCTGTTCAGTCCATCTTACAAATCCAACTGGATAATCTTGACCTTTTTCCTCATAATTTGGGTCATGACGACCTGGTCCATAGGAAGCAGAAACTTGAAATGTTAATTCTTTTTTAAAAAAATCATCTCTTGATAAATTTAAACCTGTAATACCTACTAAAACTATACGTCCACGCTTCCTGCACATTTGTGCAGCCTGATGCACTGGTTTATCGCTTGTAGTTGAAGCTGTAATTATTACGGCATCAACACCACTTCCACGAGAGAAGATGTCAGCTACAGCCAATGGATCTTCTTTATTCAAATCAACTGCCTCAGCTCCAAACTTTTTTGCAAGAGCAAGTTTTTCTTTATCAAAGTCTAATCCTAAAACTCTGCAGCCATTTGCTCGTAATAGCTGAACTGTCATTAAACCAACTAAACCAAGACCTATCACCACAACAGCTTCACCTAAAGTTGGTTTTGCTAATCGTATTCCTTGTAATGCAACTGCTCCAAGCACAGTAAAAGATGCCTCTTCATCTGACACTACATCTGGCACCTTGGCACATAAGTTTATTGGTACATTTACCACTTCTGCATGCTTACCATTTGAGACTACTCTATCACCTTTATTATAATTTATTACACCCGAACCTATCTCATGAACAATTCCCATATTACAATAGCCTAGTGGCAAGGGTTGATTTAATTTATTAAAAACTGTCTCAAGTGTTGGCATAAAGCCATCGGTAGCAACTTTATTTAAAACCATTTTTAATTTTTCTGGTTGCTGATAGGCTTTTTTAATCCAGCCCGCTTTACCAAACTCTAAAAGCATACGTTCTGTGCCAGCCGAAACGAGAGTTTTCGATGTTTTAATTAATAAAGATCTAGGTAATACACGTGGGATAGGTATTTCAGAAACTTCTGTTATGCCCGTCTTTAATGATTGAAGAATTTGTTTCAAGCTAAATATTCATCATTTTTTGTAACTTATTACACATTCAATAATTACAGATTATAAATTTTTTTCATCATTTAATAATGAAAGTTTTTCTATCTTTGAAGGATAGTTTATAAGCACTGCTTTAAACCTGCCTTTAAAAACAAACATACTTCCTGCGCCAGCACCAATAATACTAAACTCATTAATTAAATCTTTCATATCATTTAATGAACCACATCCACCTAAAGCTGTTACAGGAATTGAAACATTTTTTTTAACTAATCTTATTAATTCCATGTCATAACCACTCATAAGCCCATCCTTATCTATTGAATTAATAATAATTTCACCCGCACCTCTTTTTTCTACTTCTAGTATCCAAGACAATAGTTCAATATTATATTTTTTTTTTCCATTTTGAAAGTAAATATCATAATGCTTACTAAATTTTCTTTTTTTACAGTCTATTACTACTACTATACTTTGATTGCCCACTAATGAGGCAGCTTGATTTATAATATCTGGGTTTAACAATGCTGATGTATTAATTGCTACTTTTTCAACTCCTAAAGAAATAATTTCTTGAATTTGTTTAACTGAGGAAACTCCTCCCCCATAACATAATGGCATCCTACATTCTGATGCCCAATGCTGAATAGTTAATAAATCAGGATTTTTATTTTTTACTGTTGCATCAATGTCTAAAATAATTAGCTCATCTACCTCTTTTTCATTAAAAATTTTAACAGCATTTAAAGGATCACCCACGTATTTAGCGTCTTTAAATTTAATAGTTTTTACTAATCCCTTATCTTGAACAAGAAGCATAGGTATAATTCTAGGTCGAAGCATTAAGATAGTTCCGCAAAATTTTTAAGCAACGTTATTCCGTTATAATGACTTTTTTCAGGATGACACTGTATACCATATATATTGTTATTATTAACAATGCATGGAAAATCGAAACCATAATGGCTATTTGCAATTACATCCTCATAATTTTGACATTGAAAATAGTATGAATGAAGAAAATAAAAGTTTTTGTATTCATCAAAATTAATAATTAAATTAGACTCTTTCTCTACTTTTATGTTATTCCAACCCATGTGTGGTAGGGGTAAATTTTGGACACAATCTATATCAGTTTTAGATAAATGCTTAACTACACCATTAATCCATCCTAAGCCAGGAAGAATTCCTTCTTCACTACTATTAGCCATCATTTGCATACCAACACAAATTCCAATAACTGGTATTTTTTGATCAAGAACTAAATCATCCAAACAATTTCGTAAACCACTATCATTAAGTTTAGTCATTGCATTATCAAAAGCACCTACTCCAGGTAATATTATTTTAGAAGCTTTTTTAAGTTGATCAATATTCGATGCTAATTGAAAATCAATATTAAGACGTTTGTATACATTGGTTAAAGCTTTTAAATTACCTAATCCATAATCAATTATAGTGATCATCGTTTGATTGATTTTTCAATATTAAAAAATTTTAAAAGATTTGCTCCCAGATTAAAAATAAATTCTTGATTAGGATAATCTTTATAAGTTTTATTAGGTTGATCAAAATATTTTTGGAGCTCACTTACACTAATTTCTAATTTATTGGCAATATATTCAAATTCTTGTTTAGCTTCATTTTCAGAGATGGTTGAATGTCTTAATTTTTCTATTGCTTGTTCTCGACTCATCTGCTCTGTTAATATTAAGCTTGAAAATTGTACTTTCCTGGTGTCGTATCCAAATTTTTTAGGAAGCCAATAACCTTCATAAAATTTAGTAAACCTGCTTTCAAAATGCTTTTGGGGATAAGGCTGCCAACCATATTCTTTGTTTAGGAATTGCATTGCATCATTTTTTTTATAAGAAATATAATTTAGAGGCTTAACAACTTTAATGCCTTTAAAATAACGAAGAAAAATTTTGTGACGCAAAATACTACTAAAAGGATAGTTCTTAAGGGGATTTTTACAGAATTGTTTTCTAATAGCATTAATCTGCTTCATATCAGTACCATAATAAATCCATTCTAGTGGATTCCGAACTACCTCTGTAGAAATATTTCCTCCATTTAAAATATATTTAATATTATATTTAGCAGCATAATTATATAAGCTCGAAATAAAGGCATGATCCTGAGGAATATCAATATTCGGTACACCAGCTCTTATATAAGCTAACTGGAAAGCTTTCATCTCCTCCCAATTAATAACCTCAGTGAATAGATCTAAGTTTAATTTATCTATAATTACATTAATATTGTTAACAGCAATATCTGAATTCCACCCACCATCAACATGAAATACTAAGGGACGCAAACCATATTCTTTAACAATAACATGTAATAAATAAGAACTATCAGCTCCACCACTCATACCGATAATAGAGTCAAATTCCTTACCTTTCCCAGATAATTTAATTTTATTTATCATTAATTTTAATTTTTCTTTTCCTCTATGATCTGTATGCCAGTTAGGCTTAATTTTCGAATAGAAATCATTACAATGGTCACATATCCCATTAGCATCAAAAATAATTTTTGAATCTGTGCTATCCATTACACAATTTAAACAAACTTTATTCATCTATACTATTTATAATCGTTAAAATTTTTTTCATTTGATATTTTTGGTCAAGATAGTTTTTTGTTTTATAATCTAATTGACCTAATGGTTTACATAATAAAGCTTCTGTCAAACCTTTTTTAAGCCAATTTGGATTCTGAATATCAACGGATACTATTCTTTCTCTGATTGTTTTTGGCAATTCCAATAAATATTTATTTAATTGAACAATTACAATGCAGCCACATATGACAGCCTCATAAACTGAGCGTGGCGAAGAGTCACTTGAGGGTATTGAGATTACATATTTATACTCTAAAAATTTTTTATACAATTCAATTCTCTCTAACTGTCCATAATAAAAAGACTTATTTTTTGATATTTTTTTTACACTTTCAAGATAATCAATATCTGCAAAAGGATAACAAAAGTCTAAAGAAAGTAATTTATTTTTAAGAGAATTAAATGCATAAGTAATTTCTCTAATTTGGTACAATGAGGTCATTCCCCTTGGGGATAAGGCTGCATTCTTTCTTTTTACTTTATGTGATTGCTTGATAGATTCTATTATATCAATATTAACTCCAAATTGGATTATATAAATTTTACTCTGAAAATTATTGTTTATTTTTTTTTTCATTGATGATGAGTCAATTGTTATAAAGAGTGATCTTTTAAAAATAAAATCTGCAAATAATTTGTAAAAAAAAGAGTCGTAACGAATTAAAATTTCACTGCCTTGAGGTGTTGAAATAAAATTTATTCCTGACAAGGCTGCAATTAAAGAATAATACATACCATGGCAGTGAAATATTGATTTTTTTAGTTTTAACTTATTAATCTTTATCTTTAAGATAAAAACCTGAAGTGGAATAAGTAAGATCTTTAAAATATTTCTGTAAATTGATGAAAATTTATTTTGAGAAGAAAATAAAAAAAAATCTATCAAGAAAAGATTATGAACAGAATTATAGTTACTGCTTAAATCTTTCAAACCTTCACCTGATTTGGACTCAGTAAAAATAGTTGGCTCACAGCCTGATATTTTCTTATATGATTCTACCCAATCCATAGCATGAAAATCACGAGTACTGCATAAGAAAATTAATTTTTGATCTTTTTTAAATTTCATAAGTTTTTCTACTCTCTCATCAATAGTGCTATAAAAATTCAACACAATATAAAAATAATCTAAATAATATATTTAAATCTAAGCGATATAAATTATAATTTTATGCAATTTTCTATTATTAAAATTTATGATATTTATAGTAATAACCAAAGTAAGTAACCATAATCAATATACCGGGAACAATTAATGGATTAGTGTGTAACATTGAAAATAAAGATAAAAAAACTATGGGTGAGTATTTATTTTTTTTCAATAATGGATAGTATACGATTAGAAAATATAAAAATGCTCCTATAACTCCTGTTTCTAAAATAAGTAATAAATAAAATACATCTGCATAGGTCATATATTCAAAATAACCACCATAACCAGTTTGTTCAGCTTGGGAAAAAAATCCAATAGGTATTAATGAGTCACTCATAATATCTATTGTTTTTAACCAAAGACTTGTCATGAGATCAATTGAATATGATTTTGCTCCGAAAGCACCTATATAATGAGAAATAACACCGTCAAAAAATCCAATTAAATAAAAGAGAAATAGTCCTACTGCTAAAATTAAGATTAGAAAAATAATTTTAATTTTAATTTTTAAAATATTTTTGATAAAATATAAAACAGCTATAATAGCTAAGGCAATAGTCCATGTTTTTACATTACTTAAAATAAGTAGAATTAATGTTAATATCATCAAAAAAAATCTTTTATTGATAAAATAGTAAATCACTGCCATTCCTAAAATTAATCCTTGGTGATGCACATTTAGCATAATACCTAATGATCTAGTAAATTGATCGTTGTATGCAAGACTTCTAAATAAATTATTTAATGAATCTGGTGCTATTGTTTCAAAAAGAATTATTGAAACCGCTATGATAAAAATAATCTTTATATGTTTTTCTATTTTAATATTAAAGTTTTGATAATTAATAATCAAGTAGTGGACTATTGGTATGTATAGTAGTGATCCAAAATAATTTTTTATACCAAAAAAAAAGTCACTTACTAAAAAGTATGGAGTAAAAAATTGAACAAGACAAATATATATTAATATTATGATAATAAAAAAAGTTCTTAAATTATTTAAATTAATAAAAAAAAATATTAAAATTGGAGGAAAATATATTAATGATTGTGCTACTACTTGAACAATAATTTCGACAGAAGGGTTTATTTTTCTAAATAAACCTCTTATTATAGGCAAAAAAATACTGAGATACAGCCCAAGTAATAAAATATAATATGCAAGGTTAATTTTTTTTATTGAGTAATTCATTAAAATCAAAAATTTATATAAACATTAAAGTAATAAAAAAATTTAATCTAAAAATTTTCAAAAAATCAAACTTCATATTCTTTCCATAAGGTTTTTGTAAGTAATAATTTTCAAAATTGACATTTCTTAATTTTTAATCCATTTATTAAGGAAACCTAAAATTAACATTATTGCACTTTTAATTTTAATCGATGCTCGACCATGTCTTAAACTAAATAACAAATTCTTCCTCGCCTTTAAATATTCTCCAAGCAAGTAATCATGTCGTCCAGATGTGTATTTTATACGCGAGTCAAACTTAATTCTTTGTTTTACATTAAGTTTATACAAAAATTCATAGGCTGCATAGTAAGTTGGAATTGACATATTTTTATTAGAGATATTGTGATCATGTATTAAATAATATCCAAGTTTTTTAGGTATATAAAGAAATTGATCTGTCAATTTAGAAATTCTTAACCATGAATTGTAATCCTCTGCAGCAATTAACTTTGGATCTTCATTAATTAAACCAATGTTTTCCAGCATCTTCCTTCTAACAACCACTGATGAATTGGTAATAAGATTTCCATTAACTAATAAATCTATTAAAATTGGTTTTTTCAATTGACGAGATTTAAACACCCTTCTTTCAAAGAAATGTGATTTATTGGATATGATTTTTAAATCATGATGAATTAAATCAACTTGGTTATTAAAAAAATCAACACAAGTTTTTAGTTTTTCTGGTTTCCACCAATCATCTGAATCTAAAAAAGCAATCCACTCTCCCTTTGCAAATTTTATTCCATTATTTCTAGAATTAGCAATCACACCATTATTATGATTTTTAATGTATCTAATTCGTGGATCATTATGGATATTAATTATTTTGGAAGTATCATCAGATGAATAATTATCAACAACTATAACTTCCCAGTTTTCAAATGTTTGATTAATAACAGATGTTAATGCTTTATTAAGGTAAATGGAATGATTGTATGTTGGTATTACAATGGATATAAGTGGCATAGTCTCTTTATTTGCTTTCTAGTTTTTTTAAATAACTTTTAAAGCTATACATAATTTAAATAATTAGTGTAATATTAAGTTTGTTTTAAAATAATATAATTATAGTGATCTTATAAGTTTTATTTAAAACTATGTATGCCTAATGTTTCAAGATTAGTCATGCTTTATTAATAATACAAAATATCCTTTGTTAAAAAATTACTTATTCATGACATCATTTAAGCCATGGACATTTATTATTTTTGAATAAAGTATCTAGTACTATTTTATCTCTTAATGTGTCCATACAAAACCAAAAGTCATTATGATTATAGGCAACTAATTGTTTTTTTTTAACTGCTCTTAATAAAGGTGTCCTTTCAAGCATTACATTTTCTTTTTCAATTAAATTTAAAAATTCTGGCTCAACCACAAAATAACCTCCATTGATCCAACCTTTTTGCAATTGAGGTTTTTCTTTAAAAGAAGTGACTGTAGCATTATCTATAGTTAATTCACCAAATCTAGCTGGGGGGTGAACAGCTGTTAAGGTAATCATTTTATTTTCTTTTTTGTGAAATCTTAATAGTTCTTTCAAATTTACATTTGACAAACCATCACCATACGTCAGCATGAAAGTTTCAGTTAATCTGCTCGCTAGTTTTTTAATTCTTGAACCTGTTAGTGTCTCTGCTCCAGTATTTATTACCTCAATATTTGCAGAGATTTTTTTTTTTTTAAAATAATTTTTGATAATTAAATGTTTATATCCACTAGCTATAATGAAATCTTTAAAACCAAATTTCATGTAATAATTTATAATATGTTCTATGATAGGTTTTTTTCCAATTCTAACCATAGGCTTTGGTATTGATTTCGTGATTTCTGATAATCTTGAACCCTTCCCTCCAGCTAATATAACTACTTTCATATATATTTCAGAACCTATTTAAATCTTGATTAATACTTTCTTTTTTATCATGCACAATATTAGAAAAATTGATCACCAAACTATCTTTTTTTTTGTCCATATTCTTAAATGAAAACCAAATTTTAGGTGGTACATACAATGTGCCAAAATTTTTTTTATTTATATTAAAAATATATTTTTTTTTTAATTTTTCATCAAAAAAAATAAACCTTACATTACCTACTGGTACAGCCAAATTCATATGCATTTTTTTATGAAGTTTCCATCCTTTGGTTTGATTCTTTTTTATCCAAGAAAAATATACCTCTCCAAACTTAATATAATTTTTATTATTTTTGTTTATATAATGTAAAATATTACCTTTGGGATTTCTTATTGTTTTTTTTTTAAAAAATCTTATGTTTTCTATATTAGTCATAAAAATATTTATATCTTTTTTTCCATAAATTTAAGAATTTGTTTGCATGAAATTATATATATATTCTGTTTATTAATATTGAAATTCCTATACCATTCTACAACGAAGTTAATTGTTTCATTAATATTTAGTTTTGCCTTCCAGTTAAGAATTTTTTTTGCTTTAGAATTATTTAACTGCAACAAAGATGATTCATAAAATTTATTTGTTTTTTGAATTTTCCATTGAATATCAGGCCATTTGTTTTTTATCTTTTTTAAAAAATTAATTACAGTTATATTTTTAATTTTGTTTGAACTAAAATTAAAAGATTGACCATTGATTTTATCATTTTTTGTCAGTTCGTGTGCTAACATCAAATAACCCGACAAGGCCTCAAGAACATGTTGCCATGGCCTTGTTGAATTAGGATTTCTAATTGTTGGTGTTTTTTTATTTAACCACATTTTCATGCAATCTGGTATTAGCCTTTTATCTGACCAATCTCCACCTCCTATAACATTTCCTGCTCTAGCAGTACATAACTTGATATTTTTTTTTTTATTGTCAAAAAATGTTTGATAATAAGAATTAAATAAAATTTCTGATGAAGCTTTGGAGGCGCTATATGGATCAATTCCTCCTAATGTGTCAGTTTCTTTATAACCTTTATTATGTTCTAAATTTTTATAGCACTTATCACTTGTAATTATAATACCACAACATTTTTTTTTTAATTTAGAAATAGACTCTAATAAATTTAACAAACCTATAACATTTGTTTCCCAATTAAACCTTGGATTTAAAACTGATTTGTAAACCAAAGATTGGGCCGCTAAATGAAAAATATAATCAGGTTGTTCTTTTAGTATAATTTTTTGTAATTTTGTTTTGTTACGAATATCAAAATAATAACTTTTAACTTTAATTTTTTTTCTTACTAAATTGAAATGATTATTGGGATTATTATCTTTTAGTGAAACACCAACAACCTTGGCTCCCAATAAATTTAACCATATAGTCAACCAAGACCCTTTAAACCCATTGTGACCAGTTACAAAAATTTTTTTATTTTTAAATATTTTTAGTTGGTTTGTCATTTTATGAAATGTATTAACATTAATACTAATATTATTAAAGCTGAAATATTATTTTATAAATCAAATACTTTGATAATATTTTTTTCTGTAGGTTCTTCAAAAAAATTTTCTTTATACCAGTTTGCAATCTTTGCTATCTCGCTACGATTGTCTGCTCTGTAATTATCTAGTTTTTTGTAGATCCTATTAACTTCATTAATATTAAATGCAATATCCCAAATTTTTCCTTTTCCTTTTTCTGTAAGAGGGTTTGCTGTTAGATTATCTTGAGATGCCATAATGATTACAGACACTCCACAAGATACTGCTTCTAAAGCAGTGCCTGACGCTGTTGCTATAACTAGCTTTGTATTTTCAAAAAGCTTATAAATGTTTTCATTTGATAATGTTATATTTTGGGGCAGTTTACCAAAATTTTTTATATTAACAGCTGGATGGTTTTTGAAAATTATATCATTAAATTTATTTACACTATTAAGCATATATTTTGTATCAGATTCAATATATGAGCCTAGGAGTAAAATATTTTTTTCATCCTTAATACCCTTAAAATTAAATAAATTTTTATATCTTAATGAAACCCCCACTCCATATTTTATTTTTTCTCTATCAATGATATAATGTTTGCTATTGACTAACATTCTATGAGGAGAGGTTAGCATATCATAATCTACATCATCTACATAAGCATTTAGATATGTTTCATAATTTATAAAAAACTGTAATCCAATAAGTTCTATATGATTGCAATTTTTTCTTATAGCATAGTTAAAACTTCGCTCTATTACTTGAAACTCACTCCATGAAAATATTTTTTTGATACTTCTTATTTTAGATAAATTCTTACCTAAAATGTATCTGGTTAGACTAGTAAAACTAAAATATCTTATATCATTTATTAGTGAATTGTTAAATATCCTGTCGATATTACTTCTTTGTTTTTGTTTGAGGTGAAGTACTTGAAATGGATACTTTATGATCATGACTAATAGTTTGACAAAATCAAGTAATTTTAGAAATTCATATTCAAATATAAAGTCTCTTTTATCTTCACTAATAATTTGAAAAAACTGTCTAAGTTTAAATGGGTTCTTGTCTACCTCATAAGGTCTGAGTAAAATAGCATAATCTTTATTAAACTTTTCAAAGACATCATAAATTTCATTTAAATAGTTTTCGCTAAACTCAGAATTTTGATTTACTTTATCAACCAATCCAAAAACATCTATAATAGTTTTCAAGCTATTTTTACGTTTTTTTTTATAAAATAACTTATATAAAAAAAAAGAAATTAAGTAATTTAATAATAAAAATATGTTTTTAAAATAAAATTTTAAAGTATTTTTTATAAATAAAATATTTTCATTGTAATTTTTTAATACATTTAGAAAATAATTTTTAGGAAAACTACTAGCGTAAGGATTTTTTATTAGAGTTGGGTTTATAATGGTACTTAGATTCCATTTTGTATTTTTTTTTATATTATCAACATAGTTGTGAAATATCTTTTTTTTTTGATGATAGCGTTGATTTATTTCTTTTGCAGTCATAAGTTCATATATTGAAATTTTTCTATATAATTACCAAACTTTTTCAGTTCAGTATTATTATATCCATAGAATATTATTTTGTTTTTTTTTGCAGCAACATAATCAGTCTTGGAATCACCTATTAATATAACTTGATCATTATTATATTCATAATCACTAATAATATTTTTTACTAAAGTATTTTTTGTAATCGGACTTCCTAAGATGGATATAAAATATTTATCTATAATAAAGTGCTTACATAAATTGTTTAGCTCATTATGCTCTGCACCAGATACAATGTGAAAATTATATTTTAAATAATTTTTTTTTATAAATGATAAACTATCTTCTATCAAATTTGTTTTATCAAAGATTTTTTTTTCTATTATGTTTGAAAAAACCCCTGCTAGTCTAATAATTTCATTTTCGGAAATGTCTTTATTAAGAATTTGATTATAAAAATATTTGATCTTTTCAAATCTTGATACTCCACCATTTGCATAATGATATTGTTCTAAAATTTGAACATCTTCTATATCGTGGTTTTGAAATAACTCCATAAAGCCATCTCCTTTAATTCTTATACTATCAAGTATAACTCCATCAAAATCCCAAAGAATTGTTTTAATCACTCACTACCTTTAGCACTGGATACGTTAAACTGTTACATCTAAATATTTTAATTAATACTTAGATGATCTTCTTAAATTCTCTATCATTATCTATATTTCGTAAATTCATACTTATTTCAATAAAATAGGTCTTTAGCTATTTTATTAATTATCAAATTCTTTATTAATTTCTTGTATACACTTTAACAGACCTTGCCCAAGATCTATAAAAGGATTTGCTACTAATTTTTTTGCGACTGAAGGGTGGTATGAATATGGTGTTATTTTATAATGCCCACTATGCTTGTCAGAGAGTTGTTTAACCTTTAGTTTATTTTCCATTATTTCATTAATCATTGTGATTAATTCTATTCTTTTTAATCTCTCTGTTCCTGTAAGTATGATATGCTCATTCTCATACTGTCTATCCTCAAGTATATCGACTGAAAGTTTTGCTCCATCAGCTGCATGTATATATTCTCTTAAGTCTTCACCATCACCCTTATAATGCAACTCTCCACTTTGGAGAGCATTCCTTAAAAGTTTATATATATAATTATTATGGCTAGCTCTCTCACCATATAAAGAGCCATATCTGATAACAGTATATTTAAGACCATATTTTTTATAATACTCTTCTGTTAGTTTTTCACTAGTCTGCTTACTTATGCCATAGAAAGAACCATCACTACTAAGCGCATACGCGCTACTTGCATAAACAAATCTATCAATCGACCCAATTCCTTTACATGCTTCTAATATATTTAAATTACCCATAACATTAACATGGAAAGTTTTTAATGGATCCTCTGTTGCTTCATCAAGTTCAGCAATGGCAGAAAAATTATATACAACATTTGTATTTTTTAAAATTTCTTTAATATCTTTGATATTTAATATGTCAGCTTTTTTAAATTTTTGTTTGTCTTGTAAGTGTCTAGGTTTAAAAAGATCTACTATCGTTACATCATAACCTCTTTGTGTCAATTCATCAGCAACATAAGATCCTAGAAACCCACTTCCCCCAAACACCACTACTTTTTTCATAAATTATAATATTTTTTTAAATGCTCGATTGCAGACATCCCCATTGCTTCAACAGCTTCTTTCGCATTTCCACCTATATGAGGTGTACATATTAGATTTGATAATTTTAAAAACTCTTGATCTGTTGGAGGCTCTTCTACATAAGCATCAATTGCAGCTCCTGCGATAATATTGTTTTTTAGAGCATATTTTAGATCTGTTTCATTTATTATGCCACCACGAGCTATATTAAGTATATATGCAGTATTTTTCATACTATTTAAAACTTTTGCATTTACCATATTATTTGTTGCATCATTGTGTGGAGTGTTAATAGTAACAAAATCACAAGTTTTAAATATCTTTTCTTTTGTAGTATTTTCTAATTTATTTTCTTCACAATATTGCTCTTGACTCATTATATCATTAACAAATATCTTGCAATCAAATGGCTTAAGTAGTCTTACTAGTTCTTTTCCTGTGTGCCCAATTCCTATGATTCCTATGGTTTTGCCACTCAGCTGAAATCCGGCCGATTTATTCCAAATACCATTTTTAAGCTCATTTGAGGAGACAAACAAATTTCTAGCAAACATTAGCATAAAACCAAGTGCCATCTCAGCTACAGAAAGTTTATTCACTCCACCAGTCCAACCCACAGCTACATTTCTTTTTCTACAAGCTTCAAGGTCAATATTATTCAAACCCACACCATACTTAGCTATTATTTTAAGATTTGGGCTTTTATTTAATACATCAGAATTTATTGGGTCAAGCCCAACTATAACAGCGTCTGCATTTTTTATATATTCAATCAATTCATCTTGATTAAACCTAACCCCTTCTAAATTTAATACAACGTCTTTAAAATATTTATATATTTCATTTTGTAAGTTTTTATTATTAGAAAAACTTGGAGATGTTACTACTATTTTCATATATTCAATCCATTTTAATTTTTTGTAAATTTTTATCTAATTTTTATGAATAATTAATTGTATTTGATTACCAAATTTTTTTCTTTCACAAATTTCTTTATAATTCTGATCAACTTCTTTTAGTAAATTAACTATATGTTTTACTTTGCTTCTTTCAAATCTAAACGTTTCTAACATTTTTTGATTAAATTCATTTATCAAATCATCACTTCCAACATAATTTGATTTTGTTGGAAGTCCATTAAATAGCCAATTTATATTATTAAATATACTATATCCTTGTTTACAGGTAATTTGAAATTTTCTAATATCAATATTTTTTAAAAGTTTTTTTAAAGATTTTATTGAGAAATAATTTTTTGCATTTTTTTCATAAAAAAAATTTAAATAATTTCGATCTTTCCATACATTTTTTAAAACATCGTTATAATTTGGTGTAATAATTACAATTTTACCATCATTGTCTAATAAATTTAGAATTCTTTTTAATTCTTTTTCAGGATTATAAAAATATTCAATAACATAAAATAAAAAAATTCTTTTAAATTTAATTTTATTTTTTTCAAAAAATTCAAAATTTTCAAAACATTTTATATTTAACTTTGTATTAATAAATTTACTTTTTTTTTTATCAATTTCTAAACCATGAGGTTTAGCTTTCATCTTTTTAGCTAAGCTTAAAAATGCACCCCAAGAAGGTCCTATTTCTAAAATATTTTTTCCAATAAGACTTTTGTTAAGAAATTTTTTATACTTTTTTTCAGATTCTATATAATTATTTTGGAATTCTTTTTTTAAGCTAACTTGGCTCAATGATTTATAATTTAACCTCGAGTGATTTAATTTATTTTTAGATATATTATTAAATGAATTTCCACTTAAAAATGCACATTCGCATTCACTACAATCAATTAAATTTGCTTTAGTTTTATCTCTTGTGGTAATAGTGGTTAATACTTTTTTTTTGCCACATATTTTGCATTTATTCAGTTTTTTCATTTTGCCACATTCTTAATAAGCCTTCTTTTAATTTGATTTTAGTTTTAAAACCTAAAAGTTTTTTTGATTTCGAGATATCCCCATAAGTTCCCATTAGATCTCCATAAGTCATTCCCTTTTGAATAACTTTTACTTTTTGATTTGGTTTAATGATTTTTATTAAATAGTTTATTAGTGTTGAAAATTTTGTCGCCTTACCACTTGCAACATTAAATATTTGGTTAGAAATATCTTTATCTAAACATTTTTTCCAAGCTTCTACAACATCATCAATATGTATTAAATCTCTAAATCTACTAAGAGAGCCTTTTACTTCAACTAGATTTTTGTTTCTAATTATATTCATAAAAATACCTACAAGACCCACATCTGGATTATTAAGATTTTGATCTTCACCATAAACATTAAACATTCTTAGAATATTCCATCTTACTCCTTTAATAACAGCATAATGTTTCATCATCTGTTCACAATAATTTTTTGACATTGCATAAATTGATGATGGCCTACAGTCCATTTGTTCTGTTAATTTATTCTTTTTTTGTGTGCCCAAAACAACAAAAGAGGAAGCATATAAAATTCGTTTAATTTTATTATTTGCACAAAAATTAATAATATTTAGCGTACCCATCACATTTTTTTCAATATCTTCTTTGGGAATAAAAAATGATTTTGGTCCAGATGGCTGTCCTGCCAAATGTAAAACAGCGTATATATCTTTAGCTTTAAGACTAACTGTTCGCTTTATTTTTGTAATATCAGTTCTGATTATTTTAAATTTACCTTTTAAAAAACTAGGTTTTTTTGCTTTTGGATGTTCTAAAATTATAATTTCATATTTTTTTTTTAAATGATTTGCTAATTTTGCTCCTATATACCCAAATCCTCCTGTAATTATAATTTTTTTTTTCATGAATACATAAAATCTTTTACTTGAAGAATAAATTTAGCCATCATTTTTTTTGGCCCAACACTTATAGAAAAAAAATTTTGGTAAGGTTCTTTCCATGGGCCTTTCACATAAATTTTATTTCTTTTTAAAAATTTAACAACCTTTTCTGCTTGCAGCCTGTTATTCATATCCACTAGAAGATAATTTCCATATTTGCCATAGGCATTAATATTAATTTTATTCAATTCTTTTTTGACGAATTCTCTAGCATCAACAACTTTTTCGTTGTAATTTTTAACTAAGTGCCAATTATCAATCAAGTAATCTGCAACTTTTACTGATAAAGCGTTTGTTTCATGAGCCAATCTACTGGCACTTAAAAATTTTATTAATTTTATATTTGTCATCAAATAGCCCAATCGAATTGACGGTACACCAAAACCCTTAGAAAAAGTTCTTGCAACAATTACATTCTTATACTTTTTAATTAAGCTTATACCTGTTTGAGAACCAAAATGATAATACGCTTCGTCAATAAACAAAAAACACTCGTATTTTAAACATTTTTTTGCAAGTTCTTCAAGTTGTTTTAAATTAAAATAACTTTCTACAGGTTGATTAGGGTTAGGTAAGAAAAGAACTTTAACATTTTTTTTTAATGCTAAATCTATTGACTTAAGATCTATTTTAAAATCTTTATCAAAATTTATCTTAATCAATTTCATACCAAATATTTTTGAGTATACCTCATACATTGCATAACTTGGATGTAATGATGCAATTTTATTTTTTTGATTCAAAAGAGTTTCAAAAATTAATCTAATTCCACCATCTATTCCCGATGTAAGCAAAATATGTTTGGGGTTAATTTTATTAAATTTACCTATTTTTTTATAAATTTTGTCTAAATCAGGATAAACACTTAAATTAAAACCTTCAAAATTTCTAAAAATTTTAGAATAAATGTCTTCTTCCCAATTTGATACTTTTTCATTTCTATCTAATCTTAGACCATACTTCAGGTCTCTTTCTTCTGGAATTCTTATTCTGTTAATCTTTAGTAAATGTTTTTTTTTAAGATTTATCATGCTTTTTTTATTTAATGATTATTGATGTAAAGTAAACATAATATATGTGAAAAGTGCTTTTTAATACCATCGAGCCTGCCTGATTGTTTAATGGGTTTTTTTAAAACATCTAGTTTATTTCACCTATTAGTGAATAAATCATTAAATTTTTTCAAATATATAATTAAAAATTGTTTTAAATTTACTGTTAGCAATCATTTCTGAATGTTTTTTCTCTTTAAGCTCCAATCCTAATTCAGCTAAAAAATCTATTATTTTTTGTGTTCTGACCTCTGTCTCATCTAACTCTATAAGTAATCCTTTTACCCTCTTACTTGCAAGTGTTTCTCTACTCCCATATATAATTTTATCTTCTATGCTATCTACATCTATTTTTATATAGTTTGGAACTTCAAATTTATATTTTTTTATTAGCTCGTCCATCGAATACGATAGCATCCCTTGCTTAAACACTACTTGTTTTTCATAGTCACCATCACCTACACTTTTTAAATCTTTTTCACTAAATTCATGCATGGCACCTCCTAGGTCTGTGCTTGTCATATTAAGATAACCAAACTCATTTTGGTCTGAAATTGCTATGGGGAAAAGAATAACATTGTCTTTTAAATTATTAATTTCAATATTTTTTGAAATTAAAAAAGTATTTAATGCTGATGGCTCAAAAGCAAATACCTTCATGCCCTTTAGTCCCGCGTATACAGAATAAAGACCAACATTTGAACCAATATCCCACAAAAGGTCATCTTTATCCATTTTATCAATCCACTCAATTGTTTCGGGCTCTTTTATAAATAATGTTTTTGACCTCCAGAGTGGTATTTCTCCCATACAATAATATTTTGCGGTACCATATTTAGTGTTAACTTCATCAATTACTATCAATTTTTCTGCTGTCTCCGCACGAAATTTTTTTCCTAAATAGCCCGGTATTACTCTTGGAACTGATGCATAAATTTTTTGTAAAAGTTTAAAAGCTTTTATTTTTATTGGTATTATTGACATTTATAATGCTCAAATAATTTATCTTTTTTCATCATTTGCTCTACCAATTCCAAGTCATTTTTATTATCTACAGCTTTTGTTTTATAATTTGTTTCACACATTAGAACCTTGCCACCATTTTCAAGAATTCTCATCATATCTACAGATTCTATTATTTCTAGTGGTGTTGGCTCTATTTTATTATACTCTAATAAAAAATCTCTTTTAAATGGTATTACACAAACTTGCTTTTTCATGGGCACTTCTAGTATACCTTTTTTTCTGCTTGGTATTGGCTCTCTACTAAAATATAAAGCGTTATTTTTTTTATCCATTACGACTTTTACTTCATTTGGATTTTCAAATTCTTCTATAGTATCTATATCTGCGACAAGATTTGTAATAACAATATTCTTATCCTTGATCATGGGTTCTATAGCTTCATCTATCATCTGAGGAAATGTTAATGGTTCATCACCTTGTACCATTACTATGATGTCGCATTTTTCTTTAGTTTCGTCTTCAATTTTTAACATAGCTTCTGCACACCTGTCGGTGCACCGCTCATGACTGTCACTTGTCATCACAGCTTTCCCACCTATAGATTTTATATGATCAAATATCTCTTTATCACAAGTAGCCACATACACTTCACTTAGAATTTTGCTCATCTTCACTCTTCTATATACGTGTTCTATCATTGGCATGCCGAAAATATCTTTCATAGGCTTACCGGGGAAACGACTGGATGCCATTCTTGCAGGAATTATTGATATTATGTTCATCTTTTTAATCTGTCTTTAATCTTATCCATTCCACTTATAGCTGCATCTCTTAAAAAAAAATAATCTATTCCATAAGCTAAAAAAGTACATCCTTGGTCTATTTTTAATTGTAATTTTTTAGGATCTGTATCTACTACATGAAATCCTGATGGTATATTGTGCTTTTTGCATCTATCCAATACTTTTTGAATAACATTTTTAACATCATTTCTTTCAAACTCTCCTGGATACTGCATAGAACCAGACAAATCATAAGGACCTATAAGAGTCCCATCTATTCCATCGACTTTAAGTATTTCGTCTATATTATTTACAGCTTCTATATGTTCTATTTGTGCAATTATGACGAGCTCATCATTAACCCAATTCTTATAATCTTCAAACTTTGTGCCATATCCTGAGGCTCTATATAATCCAATACCTCGTTTGCCTTGGGGAGGATATTTTGCATAATTTACTGATTGCATCGCATCCTCTTTTGAACAAATCATAGGAACTACGATACCATCAGCGCCCATATCTAAAACTTTTTTGATGATGACCTCTTCATTTTTGCTAACACGCACTAATGCCTTCATATCATTAGCTTGGATAGTTCGGATTAAATTTTGAGCTGTTTGCAAATCTATAGAAGTGTGTTCTATATCAACCACTAGCCACTCAAATCCAGCAAGCGCCATAACCTCAACACTCATAGGGTCATTCATCATTATCCAGCTACCAATTGTAAGCTGATTATTTTTTAGTTTATTTTTAAGTGACATAATTAATATTATCATTAAATTTGTCTTTGTATCTTTTTATTTTAAAAGTTATTTTAAATTATTATAATTCTTATTTATATTGATCAAAAAAAACCTTAATAAACTTATTTTTAATTTATTTAATGAAAAGGATGTTTGTAGGAAGCTTTATATTTTTGTCTAGATAACACCTCTGTTATTAGTGTTTTTATTAGCCTTTTTATTTTTTAATAATTAAATTTTTATGGATAAAAAATCTTTCCATTTCACCATTTATGAAGTTAGCTGGAAGTCTTTCACCTTTAAGAAGTCTTCTTACGATAGGCCTTTTTGATTCACCAATTATAACTTTAAACAAATTCTTTGTATTATTAAGCCTCTGGTAAGATATAGAAATTCTTTCCTTAGGAGGTTTGGGGGAGTTTTTCTCAATCACCACACTTTGAAAATTGTTATATATATGTCCTGGAAATAATGAGGAAATATGGCCGTCATCACCAATACTAAGTAAAACTATATCAAATGTACCAACCATATCTAACTTTTCTTCATATTTTTTTCTTGCTTTATCAAGTCCTAATTCTGCTTGAATAAAGTGAATGTTTTTTTTAGGTATTCGATTATTATTTAACCATATTTTGCTAATAATTCTATCGTTTCTCTCTTGATGGTCTTTGGGTAAAAAACGTTCATCACTTAAATAAACATGCCACTTATCAAAATTTGAATCAGCATCTGATAATTTTTTGTACAAGTAAAGAATACTTTTACCACCAGTTAAAACTATACTGAAGTGTCCTTTTCCAGTAATAGATTTTTTTGCAATATCTAATATTTCATATTTAAGTTCTTCAAATAAAGATTTCTTATTATGAAAGGAAATCCAGTTATCATTCATAAAATAGATTTGACTTTATAGTTAGCACACAAGATAATATTAATATTTATTAATTTAAACTTTAAATTATTTTGAGCTATTTTTTTATATCATCTTTAATTACAAAATTAAATAATATTAATATAAAATAATAAATTTTGCTCCTAATATTAGCACACAAATTCTTTAATAAATAAATTGATTAAAGCTATTTATGAAAAAAATATTCAAACTTAAGAATAATATTAAATCTTTTACAAATCCTAGAATAAAGCGTTTACTAAGAAGCCCACTATTTGAACTAAGAAATATTCGAGAAGATTTTAAATCATATCTTGGAATTTATAATTATCCATATAAAAAAATATTTATAGCAGGTCTTCCAAAATCAGGTACCACATGGGTTGAAAATTTTTTTTCTAGAGTACCGGGATATGTTATTCGACCATTTAGCGGAGACAAAAAGCTAATCGAAAGTTTTGGAATTCCTGAAAATGGTTTTAAATATTTTCCAGAAAAATGTTATTCATGCATAAAAACACATGCTTCTCCTACGACTGAAAATTTTAAGTCATTAGATAAAAATGGTATTGAAAAAATTATAGTTATTTATAGAGATCCAAGAGATGTAGCGATATCAAAATACTTTCACTGGAGTAATGTCTCAAATAGACCAGGCAAACTTAAATTTGTAGATTATAACTCCATGAATAAAAATGAGGCAATTAAACATTCTATTATGGTAGTTAAGAGATATGTTTTTGAATGGATTAATGGTTGGCTTGTCTACTCTAAGCTAAATCCTAATAAAGTTAGTATTGTAAGATATGAAGATATGTATGCTAATAGTTTTGTAATTTTTAAAAAAATGTCCCAACATTATTGTCTTAATTTAAATGATGAACAAATTACTCTACTTTTAGACTTACTTAAAAAAAACAAAAAGGGATTTCAAATAAATAAAGTTGCGGGTCAAAAATCTACCTTTAGAAAGGGTGGCTCAGGGGATTGGAAAAATCATTTTACGAGAGAACATATTAAATTATTTACCACTGATGAAAGAAAGATGCTTCAAAATTTTGGATATAAAGATTTTTAATGTTAATTTAGAACTTTTATTTTTCCTCAAATAATTCTTTATAGGTTCCTTGACTATGGATTTCACCTTTATCAATTTTATATATAATATCACAAATTTTCATAGTGTTTAAACGATGAGCAATTAAGATAATAGTGATGCTTTTGCTAAGATTGTTAACTGCGCCCATCACTGCTTGTTCAGTTAGGCTATCTAAGGCACTAGTTGCCTCATCTAAAATGAGTACTTTTGGATTATGATATAAAGCTCGGGCAATTCCTATACGCTGTCTTTGACCACCTGATAATCTAACCCCACGTTCACCAATTATCGTTTGGTATTGTTCAGGCAATTCGTTTTTGACAAAATAATGTAAATTTGCAATTTTAGATACTTTTTCAATAGACTCATAATTAATATCTTTTAGTTCTACTCCAAATGCAATATTGGATGCAATAGTATTATCAGATAAATAAATATGTTGAGGCACATAACCAATACAACGTTGCCAGGATCTTAAGTTTTGGTTTGTTATAATTTTTTCATCAACATCTAAAGTACCTTTTTGAGGTTCAAGTAATCCCATAATAACATCTACAATTGTGGTTTTACCACTACCTGTTGTGCCCACAAACCCAATAGTAGATTTAGCAGGTATATTTAAACTTATGTTTTTTAATGCTGTTCGTGATGCATTTGGGTAATTGTAATTAATATTTTTCAAATTAATTTTATTATCAAAGAGTAAAATACCTTGGTCTTGATTTTCCTTGAAAGATTTAAGGCCTTTAATGTCATCATATAATTTGTTTAGTGAAGGACCAATAAAAGTAAGCTGAGAAAAAGACTGATAGATTGTTTGCAATGCTGGCAAGATTCGGTAGCCAGCAAAAACATATAAGCTCAGGATTGGTAAGGCTTCGTTAAGGTTACCCGTTTGTCTCATTAGATAAAGTAATATCAATAAAATACCTCCAAAAGCAATAGCTTCTAAAATGAACCGGGGTATTTGACCAATAGCTTGCAAAGAGGCTTGAGTTCGAGCAAAAGTCTGAGCAGAGTTAGAAAAACTCTCAATATAAACTTGTTCTAACCCTCCAACTTTCACCTCTTTAGCAGCCCCAAATGCCTCGCTTACTACCTTAAAACGTAACTGATTGTTTTTTAAACTTTTTTTTCCAATTAAAGTAAGATATCTACGTGTAAAATAATAAATAAGACAGTAAGCTCCAGCAAGTGAAAAACTTACTATAAACGCAAGTTTTGGATTAACAATAATTATTAGATATATAAGTGCAGTTGCAACCAAACCTTTTGCTATCAATTCTATCAATGATCTTAACCCGTTATTGGCTACTAATTGGACCTCTGATAAAATAGTTTTACCAAGATCAGCACTGTTACGATTTAAAAACCAACTATAAGGCTGGTGCAAATAACCCTCTATTAATCGTTTTCCAATACTATACTCGCGCATTTGAATAAATCGTACCTGGGCATATGTTGTAATAACTTTGAACGTAAGTGAGATAATTAAAGTTACAAATACCAAAACACCCAAAGCAAAAAGAAACTGTTGAACATTTTCAATTCCAAACAAACTTGATATTTGATACATGTTAGCTAATATAGAATTTGTCTCAATAAGGGTTGGATTAGTTAAGACTGCCATAAAAGGTAAGATAGATGCCACACCAATCATGTCGATCAATGCCATCATAAAAATTAATACTAACAACAATGCAGCAGACTTACGCTCATTGGGTGCAAGTAAAAATAACAATTTTCTAAAGGTGTGCATAAATTTTTATGTAATTTTTTCTTGCTAGTTTATTCATTAAAATTTTTATTGTGTAAATCGTTATTTTATGCATTCAATATCAAAAATTAATTAGTTTTATTTGCATAGGTAATCATCGATTGTTTGAAACTCTATCCCTTTAATTTTTTTTATTAGATTTTTATTATTGGCTATAGATCTAGAAATCTCAGTGATAAATTTTTTTTTGTGCACTATATTTTCTTTTTTTAAATTAAGTTTTTTAATCAATCCTATTAAACTAACTCCTTTTCCAGTTCCAACATCATAAAAACCTGAGCTTATATCAGTTTTTAAAATACGTTCATATATTGTAACAACATCATCAATATGAATATAATCCCGAACAGATTTGCCATTATTAAATATAACAACTTTTTGATTACTACGTTTTGCAGTTTGAAGTTTTTGTACGATTGAAAAATTATCATTTTCTCCATACATATTAAAGAGTCTACATATGATGAATTTAATATGATTTTTTTCACAAAAATTTTTAATTAAAAGCTCTGCAGAGAATTTAAAAGCTGCATAAATATTTCTATTATTATCATCTTTTAGATTTGTTTTTTTATTTAGAGATCCATAAACTGAAGAACTACTAGTATAAATAATTTTGTTAATTACTTTAGGATTTAATAAATCTAAGATTTTTGCAATTTGGAAAATTGATTTATTAGTAAAAAAACTGTAAGAATCAATTTTTTTTAATCTAGCTGAGGAATAAAATGAATTAATTATTAAATTTATTTTTTTTTTCTGGTTTATTAAATTGATGTCTTTTAAAAATTTTTTGGCACTATATACTTCAGAT
>Ga0129324_10000278_pt1 | contig 37022 bp, 37 predicted proteins | sample CPBDNA_7_FD_96879 | JGI IMG/M metagenome (GOLD analysis project Ga0129324, IMG submission 96879) | Freshwater to marine salinity gradient microbial communities from Chesapeake Bay, USA - CPBay_Spr_15_0.2_DNA | ecosystem: Environmental > Aquatic > Marine > Coastal | place: USA: Chesapeake Bay...
ACAATGCCTTTTTTCAGGTTTGATTCATCAACAACAAGGTGATGATAGATTCTACCATCTACGTACCAACGTCTAAAGATATCGTGTCCAAGCTCGTTAAAATTAAGCATAGAACAGATACTATCAAATTCATCTTTGATTTGTTTTTTAATTGAATCAGACACGTCCAAATTATCCATATCAATGGTAATTGGATCTTCGCCACCAACAATTGCTTCATTTACGATATCTTCGATTGCCGCATCAACTTCAGGATGCATCGCAACTCCACGATATTTCATAATGAGAGCATGGTTATCTTTAGCGTCTGTGCCGTCTAAGTTAATATATTGGCCATAGTGAGAACCTGATGCGGTAACATAACCGGCACCATCTTCATCACGCGCGGGAACAATCGAAGGAGCTTTCTTCGGATCTTCTTGATCAGCTCTCTTGATTTCAAAACCAAATAATCTAAGTCCGCTATTATCTGCCATTTGAATTCCTTATTGAGAATAAGAGGAGAGCGGGTAATTCCGCTCTCCATCTATATATTGTTTATTGATCAGTGGTATTTGATGTCCAATACTGATACTGCCAAGTGATCGAAAATCTTTCGATTGTATCGTTATCACCATAGCTAAGATCGATTGGAGCTACCTCTGAAGGCCAAGCATCTTTGAAGTTATATGTCTTAATGACATTTTCGTCACGATCAAATTGCTCAACCTTAAGATCAGAGAAGTAAAGATCAGGAGCCTGTGTACCACCGGCATCTGCATGGTTTGCGATGGCATTCATCCAACGCTCCATTGCGTTTCTAATCTTAAACTCTGTATCGTTGATGACTGTTACTGTCCAAGCATCGAATGTACGATCACCAGCAACTTTCAGCTGACGTCCACGGAAAGGAATCACAATTGTTCCTACCGTTGAGCCAGGGAGCTGTGCTGTTTCACACATAAATGATGCGAAGTCAACATCCAGATCAACACCTAAACCGCCACGTGGGTTGGCAAGCGTAACCTGAAAGAGGTTACCGCGAGCACCACCGCCGGTCAGCCTTGACTTAAACTCGTCTACACTACCTAGTGCCATTGGTTAAATCCTCCTTAGATTAAAATGCCTGACCGGTAACTTCTTCAAAAGAAACTCCGGTACGAACAGCGACAAAGTTAAGAGTGATGTAGTTAATCGAGCGAGCAGGCTTAATAAAGATATTAGCAATGAACTCGTTACGATCAACGACTGCTGGAGTGTTTACTGTTTCATCAGCAACAATCCGGAAGTCTGTAATACCACGACGTCCTTTGACATCGCGAAGTACAGGCTCGATAATGTTTACGAACTCAGCGCGAGTAAACTCGTCATTGAATTCAAAGAGTACGTTCTTAGCAGCCCGTTCAATAGCCCGTTCCAGAGTTAGGAACAAACGACGTACGTTAATACGATCGAAAGCAGATGGACGATCTTGTGCAGTTTTATCTCCATAAAGCAGAATACCTGATCCTGGGAGATTTACAATTGGATTAACACCAGCTTTATAGAGAGTATCTCTATTAGTTTTATTTGGATTGTAGTTAACCGATGTTACACCAAGTAAGAGACCACGGCGTGTACCAGCTGGTGAGAACCAAGGAGCGGCTACACGGTCAGTTTCAGCCATCAAGCCAGCAATTGAAGAGCTTGCCGGAATCTCAATATACTGGTCATTGTACTTGTCGTAAACTTTCAAGTAGTTACCAGCCACGATTGAGTAGCTTGACCGAGTAAAGGTAGCTGAAGTGGTTGTAATATTTGTGGTAGCTGTTGTTTCATTTGTAACATTTACAACGTCTGCGCGAGCTGGACTTGTTACAACTACACAATCTTTACGATCTTTTGCTGTTGCAATCAGATCATTGGTAACAGTAGTTTGATCTGCACGAGAGCCCATACCAGGAGCAATCAAGAAATCAATTTCAACAATGTCTTTATCTTCGAAAAGATCAAAAGCACTAAGGTATTGACCAGTTGTCAAAGTACCAGCATCAGCACCCGAATCAAAAGCAAAGTTAACTACTGCTGAAGTTTGTACTGCATTACCAAGGAAGTCTTTAGCTGTGCCAGAAGTTGTTGCAGTACCGGCATTACCGAAGTTAGTAAAGTTGGAATCAAAGTCAACAAAATGAACATATTCTGAACGTTCATTCAATACATCTTTGATATAAAGGCTAGATCCATCATCAGCATTCTTAGCATCTGTTGCAACTGAAAGAAATGGAAAATATTCAAGAACTGTACCTTTTGTTCCAGAAAATTCACCATTAAGATCAACAACCGCAACGTGAACTTCATCATTTGTCGCATCACGCGCAGCTGCGTAATCAGAAGTGCTAGGTGCTGCATCAAATGAAGCTTTATAAGTCCAACCGGAAAATGCAGAATCACCAACAGACGGTGGGCAAATTGAAACGCGAATCGAATTTCCGAGAGTCCCAGGATATCGTGCTACGAATGTGTGACCATCAGAATCTAAAGCTGAGATCTGAGCGTTAAAATTGTCTTTGTTCTTAACAAGTGGATTTGAATAACCACCAACTGCATAAGAAGATGTTTGCCCGCTTGTAGAAACAGCATTGTATGTAGTTGAATCTGCAATACGAACAGTTTGAAGAGTGTTTGAATAACGCAGAAAGTACGCTGCGTCATGATAGTTTATTGAGTGTGAAGTATCAGGAGTGCCAAAAGTCGTCGCGAGGTCTTCCTCGTTAGCAATTAGAGTTCTCTGATCAACAGGTCCCCACATAAACTTGCCTGCGTATGCGCCCGTAGAAGTCTGAACGTTTGGCACACCGCCAGTCAGATCTATTTCTTTGACTACAACTGCAGGACTTTGAGATGGTGCAAAAAGTGCCATTAGTTTACCTCTTGGGTTCTATTTATATGGAACATAATACGGTTTTTATCACTTACAACTATATTTATAATATTACACATTTTCATCGAATTCGATCACCCAATCAGGCTTTTCTATTGTTTCAATAAAATCTGTACCATCATCAACAAAGCCAAAAGGAACTACATCATCTTCAATAGCTTTCATTCTATCTTCAAACAACATCTTTTTCAAATCGATATTGGTCATATCATTAAAGAACTGTGTTTGGACAAAATAACCAAACATGACTAGATTCATAACTAAATCATCGTGGTTACCATCAGAAGCTTCATACGACGTACCTTTACCGACAAATGTTGATATTTCGAGAATAGTATTCTCATCAACAATCTTTATTTTCTTATTTTCGAGAATATCTTTGAGACCAGAACAACCGAGTCGTTTGACTTTACGTGTCATGGTAACACCAATAGCATTAGCTTTAATTGCAGATTCTACATGTACATTCTCATATTCTAATTCATGATATAATCCATTTGCGACCAGAGATCCCTGATCATTTGACTCAATAATGACATAAGCCTTGTTGTAGACATCAGCATACTTATATATAATGTTAGGGAAGAGCAACGGAGAGATAGTGTTGTTCCGGTATACAGCCACTTGCTCAAAAGGCGTGACGCTAATATCGATTAAAGTAAAAGTAGAGTAGTCCTGACCTCTTCCCTTCCCAACATCAACCATCATGATATATTGATGGTTTTTGACGGGACGTTTGTATACAAACCCATCACCATTTTCAATATATTCTTTTGGTTGTGAAGCTCTGAGTTCCATCAATGTTTCTGCATTGATCAGAGTATCACCAGTTCCAAAAAATGTATTTCCAAACTCTTGGTCAAACTGAAGTTTGGAAGTATTGGCTATTGTTTGTTCTTTCCACTCTTCATCACGACCGGGAACATCCCACCAGTCAACTCGAAAAGATTTGAATTCATTTACACCTTGAGTAGATCCTTCCCAAAGCTTATAGAACATATTACCAATTCCATTTGCTGTGGAAGTGATAATAACTTTAGTATCTTTACCAGCTGATATAACAGGATATGTGGAAGTATAGAATTCTGCTGCTCTTTCTACAAAAGCAAACTCATCAAGATAAAGGAGGTTGATGGAAAGACCACGAATAGAAGACCCAGAGGTCGCAGCAGTAATGATTCGAGAATTATTCCCAAACTCAAGAGAACCTTTGTTGACAGCTTTTGCTCCCGGTTGAAGAAAGAACGGTAAGTTCTCGAACATAAGGGTAATTCGGCCGAGCATTTCTCTCGCTGTTGCTCCTTTGTTAGCGAGGATCGCAACAGTTTTCTCCGGATGAAACAACGTGTACCAGAGCAAGTACGCACACGCCGATATCGATTTTCCTGATTGCCGACAGGCGAGAACAATGTTAAACCGATGCTCATTAAAGTGTCCAAACATTTCTTTTTGATAAGGATATAGATGAAACGAAACTAATCCTTTATCAAGTGATATGACTTTGACATACGTTTCAGCAAAGTATATAGGATCATCCATACACTTCTTATATTCTTTTAACTTTTCAGGAGTCCATTGCTCCTGAACCCCATCACGCTTGAGGTTCGGATTCCCGAGGTAAGTCTTTAATTGGTTCAGCATCAATTATATCACCTTGAAGCATACGTTGAATATCGGCAGTAGATCCCAAATAGAAATTATTCTGCTGATTCTCAACTTGCTTTACTTCATCTTTTTTCTCAAGATCTTTTTGTTTTTTATTCAGATCCATCAACTTATCATTGACATCTGAAACATTCTTAATCAAAGTTGATAATACTTCATATGCTCGAGGATGTTCTGATTCTCGAGCTACCTCGATCATACTTTCGAGAGCGTCTTTACCTTTTTCAATTAATTCATAATAGGTTTCACGAGAATAATCGTAATCATTCTTAGCATTATCTTTATCATGAGGCATCACTGTCCGCTCCATAATCAGTACGTGTAAATCCGAAATCTGAATCAGCAAGGATATTCAATGAAGTCGGATTTGGAGTAATTTGTATAGTATTCAATCTGATGTCCGAATCTGCTAGAGTACCAGCACCAATATCAAAAATCTTAGCTCGCGCATCACGAATAACTTCAGACTGCGAGATCTTACCATAATATCTTATTCTCATTTCAAAATCAAGAGTATATATGATAGTTCTACGAGCACCTAATTCACTTTCAAAATCATCTTGGAAACTCACACCAGTGATAGTGATTGGAATATCTTCAAGGACATTTGAATAATCAGCAAAAGGTTTTAACGTAACTGAATATTGTGGATTAAAAGTTGGAAGTATTTGCTCAACAATTTGAAGAGCGTCATCTTGAGTTTTTGTATATACGTTCAATTGGAATGCTATTACATATGGCACTCCAGTAAAGAATTTATTTCTATTTGTGTCTGCTGTACCAAAACGAGTAAAATTATTTGTCTTCGATAATTGTCTTTGGTTATCATAGGCCAATGACGTAATTTCAAAAGACATACGTGGAAGTTTAATTGATACCTTTGTATTTGTATCAAGGTCAGCATTTTCACGAATTCGATCGAGATATTTAGCTTTTGGAGCATAAGCAAGTGGAACTTTTACTTGAGATGTCGAGGCCCCGGATGCGTTCTTACGAACAACATATATGTTATTGAACAGCTTACCAAAGATAGCAACTGCTTTTCTAGTTTTCTCGTGATAAAAATGTCCACTAAACATTAGCTATTATATATCTTCTGTAAGTGCGTTTCGAATTGTTCTACTTTATTTAATCGATCCGGCCAGAGAATATATTCCTTTTCTGGGTTTTTCTTTAAGTTATTTAAGAGAGGCACAATTGCATTATATAATTTATCTATCTTTTCTTGAGTACTTGACGCCATCTGCTCAGCGTCGTTAGCTAGAGCCTGTGTCTTTTGTACCGCTTGTAGTTCGTCTTCGTCAACTGCTGTAAATCCAAAATCGAAAAAATCATCGCTCATTAGTCATTCCCCGATGGATCGCCAAACGGATTAGATTCACTAAAGTCTAAGAAGTCATCACCGAATGATCCAAAGTCCGTATTCTGTTCGTTTTCAGATATAGTGTTCACTTCACTTACTGCAGTTACTGTAAGATCAGAATCACCAATATAAAGATTAGTTCTTCCGGCAATTGTAATCTTACGTGCAGCAGAATCTGTTGTTACAAAGTTATGATATAATCCGTCACTAGCACCAACATGACCTACATAAAGAATTCCATCACTATCCGAATATCTAATCACTTCACCGGTGATAGTAACTCCACTTGCAAGAGACTGTGATACTATTTGGCCCGGTAAAGTATAATAACTTGCTGAGTCGAGTGTAAGAGTATATTGGTAAGCGCCTTGACGTTCAATATTATCGATAACATCAACGTTTGTATCAAAGTCTTCATCATTATATTCAAAGAGTTGACCACGACATTTATAAACTGGCAGATTCGATAATTGATAAAAAGGCTGCTCGTGTTCTACGTGTGTAATTTGAAACATAGAATTAGAGAGTGGTAAGTATATCAGATCACCTTCTCTTGGTCTTTCACTATTGATTTCATTATCAACTCGACCAATTGTCTGACGCCATCTACGACGAGCCACAACGAAGGTAGCTTCATCTCTAATCTCAACACCGAATCGAGTGAAAAGGTCTCCTTCTCCATCGAAACCTTCGATGTTGTCAATGTACATTTCTATCTTATAGCTTGAATTAAAACGTGCTGGAATTTCTTCACCAAAGATCCTGTCTTCATATACAGTATCTCGAGGAAGATAGTAAACGTCTTGACCGTAGATCTTAAGAGACTCGATTACAATGTCTTCGTACAGATTTTGTTCTGACTTGACATTGTCTCTAATATAAATGTTCCGTGCCATTCATCACCCCACAAAGAAGTCTGCTGGCATTTCGTGTTCGAGTCTAATCCTTTCTCTGAGGTCCTGTATCTCACCGGTTGCATCATCAAAAAGTTGTCTACCATTTAGAATAACACCACCCGGCAATTGCATGCCTTCGAATTTCATTAGATTCATACCCCACTGCTGCTTAATCAGCGCTGTAGTATATTCTTTCAACCACATATCGTTATAGATTGAAGTATGAGTATTTGGATCGATTGTGCTATAATACTCATAAACGATATAATCACCAGCCACTACATCTAAATCTTCGAAATGGCCGTGAATATAAATTCTATTCTGTCTACGAGCAAAGTCAACCATTGTATGTCCATTCAATGTCATATCGAGCAATGAAAGATATTGTTGGATTTGTTCGTAATAAGCGATATCCCCAGCAAACTGAGACATATCAGTAATTTCCGATAAGTGCATTTGATATCGAAGATTAAATAAGTTCTTCGAAGAAGTAGAGCTAGTAATGAGTGGAAATACTTTTGATACAAAATGTACATTACTTGAAGTTGTAATGTACTTATTTGTAATATCGCTCGACGTCAAGACATGAGAAGCATAAGCTCGGTATGTAGCATCCGAGTGAAACTCTTGGTAATACTGAATCGCTTCGTCAACTCTATCTTCGAGTTGATCGTCGTCTACGTTCACTTCGATGACTGGGTCACCAAGTCTACGTTTACAATAATCGATCAGCGTTTGCCTTGAGTTTGGATTAGCCATTAGATACCGGCTCCAATCACTGTCTTAAGAGTTGTACCAGCAACGTTCTTAATCGTAAGAGTAGAAGCACTTGCCAGTTGAGTTGAACTAATTGATCCAGCTGTTACTGAAAGCGTATGATCGATACCTTCACCAGTAGTTGCTCCAGAACTTGTGATTGTGGAGCTACCAGTAATAGTACCAACATAGTTACCAACCGTATCAGTTCCAAGAGCAACTGAGTTAGAAGCAATTGTTGTAGAAATGTTGATATTTGAACCACCATTAAAGCTTGCAGTACCAGTTACATCACCTGAGAGTTGAATATCTCTTGCAGTTTGTAATGTAGTGGCAGTACCTGCGTTACCACTCACATCACCAGTTACGTTACCAGTTACGTTACCACTGAATGTAGCTGTAATAGTACCAGCGTTCAAGTTAGCTAAAGTATATCCTGTCGCTCCAGTATTAATAACGTTTGGTGGAAGTGCACTATCAAACGCAGAGTCAATCATATTATTGAATAGATTAAATGATTGGTCATCAGCATTTCTAAATAAACCAGCGTGTCTTCGCGATCCATCTCGATAATAGTGACCAATAAAGCCAATATCAACTACATCAGAAAGTTCATTACTATCAGCAAGATGAATTAATGGGTCATTAATAGTATAAGAAACAGAATTAAATGAAGTTGTGGTACCTGAGACAGTCAGATCACCAGAAACTGTCAATCCAGCAAAAGTAACAGAATCAGTAGTAGCTACTGGCTGGCCAATCGAGATCTGACCAGAAGATAAGGCAACGCCTGTTCCAGCACTAAAATGTGCACGTACTTCGGAGGCAGATGGGCCGGTATACGTGAGTTTTCCTAGCGCTGAATCGTATGCGAAAGAGCCATCTCCTCCAGCATCAATTACGTTAATGTGAGCTCTAACTTCTGAAGCAGATGGTCCAGTATATGTAAATAAACCTGAAGCAGAATCAAAGGTAAGAGAACCATCTCCACCAGCATCTGTTAGTTGAATATGGCTTCGTGTTCTAGCAGCTGTAGTGAAGAGATTAGTAGAACCTTCAAGTAGATTATCAGTGCTCAGTGTACCGAGAGTTGCGGCAGTTAAACCCGCAGTTGCTCCAGTACTGTCTTGAACAGAGAGCTTATTTCCATCAGCTCTCAGTTTGACACCACCAAGATGGATAGTACCAGATGAGAGATAGATGTCTCTAAATTTCAATGATGACGTACCAATGTCATACGCCGAATCTGTTGTAGGTGTGATATCACCACCGACTTGAAGAGCGTTGCCCGTTAAATCAAGTCGGTCGCCTGAAGTGATCTCTCGAATCTGAGATCCTTCAATCACGAGTGGAATACGATCTGCCATTTTTTGATTCCTTAAGTTACCTTTGTTCTATTTATACATTAAAGACTGATAGTAAATTCTGAACTATCAGTGAGTAATACCGTAATAGTATTACCAAAACCGATAGGTGCACCAGTTGTTACTGTTGCTGCCTGAGTGATTGGAATATTAGTAATGTCTGAGTCTCTGTCTTTAATTGGAAGTTGGAGACCAGTTGCACTCTGACGAGCACCAACATATGCTGAGTCAATCAGAGTTGTGACAAAATCTCTTGTCAGAATAATACCAGATGAATCTGGTAAGAGAAGATTATGACTTCCAGTAGGATCCCAATGAAGATAACCATCTCCAGAATCATTTTGGAAATATAATCTTTGATTTACTCCGAGCTCAACACCACGACGTGTAAGTGCTATTTTTTCTCTATCAAATCCAGCTTGTTTTAAGTGGAATTGAATTTCACCATCTTCTGCACCTGCAGTTGCAGTATGAATATGCGATCTGATTGAACCATACTCAACTTCAGAATCAGATGAATTTCTTCCGCGGAATTCAAAATAACCAATCGCGTCAGAGTCTGCAGGTGAAGCACTATTACGATCAAGAATTAATGTTGGTCCTTGAAGAGCTCCAGCATTAGCATTAATCAATTTAAATTCAGGAGAAGTAATTACTCGAGCTCTTTCACCTACCCAAGAAGAGTCTATACCAGTACCTTGATAATAGATCAGTCCATCAATTGATAAGTCTATGTTATTTAATAGACTAAGTCGAGTTGAAGATAAGCGTGAAACAACATCGTACATACCATTATCAAATACGAGAGTTTCAATAATACCATCTTCACTATCGCCAGATGCATCTCCAATAATTCCACGAATTTTAGCATATTCTTGAGCATTACCAGAATCATCTTGACCTTTGAAAATAATTTCGCCAATAATGTCCGAATCAGCAGGCGATGTACTATTTCTATAGAGAATTAAGCTTGGTCCAGCTGCAGCATCATCTTGACTTTCAGTGATTGTGATATCACCTTCAAAGTTCTTAGCAAATGATGTTACCCAGTCAGAGTCAATTGTTCTACCATTGATCGCCAACGTGGTAAACGTACCAGAATCAACTGTTAATTGGCTAATTCGAGCGCTATCGTAATTCAGAGAAGAACCTGAAATATTTGTAATGATCGCAGAATCAGAAAGAATCTGAGCGTAATTTAATGTTGTACCAGAGATGTTAGTTATAACACCAGAATCTGCCTGAAGATTTCCAAACCCATTGATAATAGTAGAGAATGAATTACCATCTGCAGTATTAATTGTGAATGTTGTAGAAGCAGAATCCCAAGAAGCACTATCAACGCCAGCAACTGTTACTGTACCAATACTATCGATAAAGCCTGAAGTATTGACAGTAATGACTGGAATCTCAGTAGCACTACCATATGTACCTGAATCAACTGTAGCAGCTCTAGAAAGTGTAGTGGTTGCAATACCAGTTACGTTCAAGTTAACAAATGTCGCGGAATCAGCATTTAAATGGCCATCAACATCAACTGCTCTATTGAAGTTAATCAAATCGCCAGTTGTTACGTATTTCATTTCAGGCGGAGTTGAAATACCAGCTCCACCCATAGTAATACCGGCTCCGTCTAATTCTGCAAGACTTGCGGCAGAATCAGCTAGAACAAGATTCTTATCATTCAGAGATACAGTAGTTGAATTAACAGTTGTGGTTGTACCTTGAACTGTTAAATTACCACTTACATAAAGAGATCCATCAACGTTTGTTGAATCGAGATTTGATACTCCATTGACTGTTAAACCAGCTGCAGTAGCACTGGTAAAGTTACCAGTTCCATAATTGAGTGAAGTACCAGATATATTTGTAACAACACCTGAATCAGCATCTAATTGATTTGTTCTCAGAACATTGTTATCAATTGTAGTAATTGAAGCTGAATCTGAAGTCAGTTGGCTAATCCGACCAGTACCATAATTCAGAGTCGTACCAGAAATATTAGTAACAACACCTGAATCTGCATCAAGAGAATTTGTTCTCAGAGTATTGTTGTCTATAATACCGATATGAGCAGAGTCTGTTGAAAGTTGACTAATAGTACCAGTTGTCGCATTGATCGTAGCATAGTTTGCAGAGCTACCAGATACATTTGTAATTGAAGCGGAATCAGCTTGAAGATTATTAAACCCGTTAATAGTTGCTACAAATGATCCACCATCTGCAGTTGAGATTGTAAGCTGTTCAACACTCGAATCCCAAGCTACTCCAGTTACACCAGCAACTAAGACTTCACCGACTGAATCTAATTGACCTTGAGCATTGACAGTAAAGACCGGAATAAGAGTTGATGAACCATAAGTTCCAGCACTTACAGTAGTGTTAGTGATGCTAATTGTCTGAGTGGCAGAATCATAAGTAATACCAGTTCCACCAGCAACTGACTGACTGAGATCTGATTCAAAGTTTGCTTGAGTATAAACTTGTTCGACATCAAAGCTGAATACACCAGTTGATGAATCATATGTTAGATCACCTTGAGCTGAGAAATGAGCTCTGACTTCTGCAGCACTCGGTCCACGGTATGTGAATACACCATTTGTTGAATCATATGAGAAAGCACCATCACCACCTGAATCAACCGATGAGAAATAACTACGAATCGAAGATGTTGATAAACTAGTAGCAAGAGCCGAATCGAACCGAGCTCTTGTATAATATAAATTGCTTCCTTCAGCTAGATCGTCGGTAGTATTACCACCAAGATCAAAGGCAGCGATTGTTCCGACAGAATCTCTTACAGTAAATGAAGTTGATTCATCTCCAAGTGTTAAACCACCAAGGACAATAGTATTACCAGAGAGATATAGTTTACGCCATTTTTTTGTTGGAGAACCAAGATCATATGTACTGTCAGCATATGGAATTATATGGTTCGTCCAAGCTCTTAATTCAGAATCAAGTAAGCTTAGAGTTCTTTCTGAGTCGAGAGAATTTTGTTCAACATAAGCAGAATCAACAAAGTTTCGACTAGTGCTTTGACCAGTAATAAACTTTATGTAATCAGAATCAATGATGAGTTTTATTTCGGCAGAATCAACAGCCAGTGAAATAGTTCTACCAGAAGAATCGAACGTCTTATTAAGACCATAACCGCCTAAAAGATCGCCAGACTGATAAAGATTAGTTGTCGCGTCATTGATCAGTATTTGACCAGCTGATCTGGCCAAGGCCGAAACAACACCAGACGCCGCTTCATTGACGCTGGAAATAGGGCGTCCGATCGAAATACGTTTTACGTAGGTCCTTCTAGTGCCGGCCATATTTGATCCTTATGTTACTGATGGCGTAACTTGGATCCGGCCTTCAAGGATTCTTTCTACGATAGTATTTTCTGAGCTATCAACGAAAGAAAGTTCTACATCATATACATACCGGCCTTTAGTCAACGCCGCTGTTTGTGTGCTAGTAAGGCTAAGGTTTACAACTCCGGATGTCGCTGGATCAACAATAATAGAAGTGAAGCTCGTTGCTTCACCAGCACTATCACTGTAACTTTTCTTCATTGTAGCTGTAACTGTATGAGCAACCAGAGATTTTTTCGCGCCTGTATGATCTACGAGCTCAAGCTCAATAGCCACATCGCTGCCCTGGTCAATTGTGAATTCTTCGTACTCAGCCATGAACTACTCCAATGAGTTCCTTGTCGGTCTTGCGACCCTGCCTCTTATACGATATATTTATACAATTTTCTTTTTCGGAATCTTAGAATCTGCTGAAGAAACACATGTTTCTGTGATACATGGCATTGGTTTATCAAATAATTTGAAACCAGTTGTGATATTTCCTAATGGTTCATCACTACAAGAGTAACTGCGTTTGATATTACCATCAGGTTCGCGAATAATAATGCTACGATAGCCAGACTCGCAATTCCAACCAAGAAACTTATTGAACTCAAAGGTATTAAATCGTTCAGCTTGGTCCATATAATACTTATTGCCTTTATCATCTTTCAACTCCACTTGCATATGTTGAGGAACACCAGTTGTTTCATAACGAAGATCTAATTCTACTTTTGGCTTTGGTCTGGTAATTTCTTTTTTAATATCGGTAAATCCTCGTTGAGGCATGCCGTTACGTAATCTTTCAAGCATTGATTCAGTGTAGCCATCAACAATAAAACTAGCAGTAGGATCAGACTGAGGTTTAAGAGTGACATTGATTCCTCTTTCATGGAAATATAGTGCGTCTTCCCAACATTGCTCAAACTTGTCTGGTAACATCACTTGGTTAATAGTAACTTGAATATCTTGAGTCTGACAATACTCGAGCTTGTCGGCAAACTCAGCAACTTTGGCATCAGTGTCGACATGTTCTCTATGACATGATGCAGTGATACTTGCTCGATTAAATTTTGATACAATTTTAGCGTACTCTTCAAACCATTTCATTTTACGTGAAATATTAGAAGTCATATGAACTGAATGATAATTACAATTTGGAACATCGTCAGCAAGATATTCCATAATCTCTAAATACTGTGGATGGAATGTAGGTTCACCACCACTAAAACTAAAATGAAAAGAATTATATCCATTCTCACGAGATTGGCGCTTGATCTCATCAATCGTCATAAGAATCAGATCAATCGGTCTATGGTCCTTGGTTCGACTTGATGCGTACGGCCAGCAGTAAGAACACGAGTAATTACAGAATCGACCAAGTAACCAACTCACCGTAAACAGATCACGATGAATCATAGTGCGTTGACCAACACTTACAATATTATCAAATGGTATTTGCGTGAAGTCATATTGACTCCATTTCAAATCAGTCATATATAAACTCAGTTTCTGGCTTAAAATCTAAACGACTTGACATTTTTTTGCCATTCACAGTATCTATAAACATTTCAGCAATAAACTCGTGCGCCTGTTGATTCGGATGACCACATGGTAGAGCGTAATCTGTCATCATAATATTATGAGTTGACCACCTGCCCCAAGCCAATTCAGGAAAACCAATATCAATTTCTTTTATATGTGGGTGGCTGTTTATATATTCAGCAACACCAACAAATTTATTTGATGCGTTTTTCATGCTTGTTTCTATACCTAATGATATTCTTTGATAACATGGAATATTAAAATGACTACATAATAATTTTGTTCTTCTTATACTTCGAATAGTTTGATCAATTATATACGTGCCATGTATAGATCTAAATTCATAATCAATAATTGTATCATAATCAAATACATTAATTCTTGTAGGATTAGTCCAATAAACCATTACTATAATGTCTTTATCACGATTCTCCATTATAGCATCAAATATTCTATTTTCTATTTGCCCATTGCTACCACCAGCAACTGCAACATTTAACAAATCTATATCTAACTTTTCAGATACTAATGTAGGCCAAGTAAACACTCCATATTTTTCATAATTTTTTACTCCAGTTTGAGCGGTATTACTACAACCACCAGTAATAAGTAATTTAGTCATATATGTATAAAGGCTCGCTTGATGAAGCTTCTCCATAGAGTTCTAAATATTTATTGATAAAACTGTGAGCAATTAACTGATGTCCATTTTCGTTTGGATGCTGCTCTTCATCGCTAATATAATAATTATGATATAATTCAAAACATGATGACCCTAAAGCAAATAAATCAGAATTACCTACGATATTTGTGAATTCAGAAATTTTCTTAAAATATTGATTCTTATTTCTACAAAGCTCAAGTATTTCTTTTCTCGCTTTTATTCTTTCATCGATACTAATATTTGGTTCTGTAATCCATTCAATACCTCTGAGAATTGAAAGAGCTCTATGGTGTAAGATTTGAATGTTTCTATGTTTACAATATTGATCTAACAAATAGATATGTCTCAATGAAACATTAGCGACAGATAACCAAAATTCTTCTTTTGGAATAGCTTTTGGATGATCAGATATAGCTAGACGGTATAGTTTTCTCATCTCTTCTTGAACATCAAATTTTGCTGCTCCAAATTTATATTTGGGTCTTGTTGACATGTAATTTGAAAATTGTAATTGTGCTGATTCAAGTTCAAATGGAGCAATTCTACATGCTTGTGACCAGTTTGCCATTACAATAATATCACGATTTGAATTTTCTTCAATAGCATCAATGACTTTATTGTGAATCCAATCATTACCGACACCACCTTTTGAGATGTTAATAAGATCAACATCAAGATATTCAGCTACAACATCTGGCCAGATTTTATTGATACCATGTTCTATATAACAATCTTCTTTTGGATGAGACCAACTATCGCCTCCAACAATTAACAATTTTTTAGTCATAAGTAAATTCAACTTTTTTCTTCAATTGATTCATATAACGATCAATCATTATGTTTGCTATTTTCTCGTGACCGCTTTGATCTGGATGACCGTCTATAGGAATTCGTGTATAATCAATTCCACCGCTCTCTATTTCTCTCATTGTAAAATTTAGATTATTAAAGTACCAATCACTTCTTATATTTTTATAAGCATTAGCTAAAGAACCTTTCGTTAAATTTGGAATATGAAAGTCTCCTAAATAATCCACATATCTTAAACCTAAATTTTCAACAATTGTTTTAGTTCTCCATATAGATCTTAAAGAACATTTTACAATTGTATATGGCTTTTCCATATCTTCAATATCTTTAAATTCAATCCATTGATCGTTATACTTAGGATCTACATAACTATAACAATCATTACCATTGAGTCTTTTTGTATCTGTCCAAAGCGCCATTACAAGAGGATCTTCATCCTTATATTTGAGAGCTGCATCGATAATGCTATTTTCAATATAATGATTACTTGCTCCTCTTCTTGCAAGATTTAATAATTTCAAATCTAATTCTTGAGCCACAATGACTGGCCAAGCAATAATTCCAAATTCATCTTTATACCATTCGTGCTCAGTATTACTACAACCACTGACAATTAATAATCTTTTAGTCATAAACAAAATTTTCCATAGAACTCATATGAGCTCCATCATATGGTAATTGATTTGATTCCATTAGCAACATAAAAGATTCTTTTATGGATTCATGACCTTTTTGATTTGGATGACCATTATTTGGAATTTTCATAGAAACATCTTCGGTCCATTTCATATTTTTAGTATACGGTTGGCTCTTGAAATAGTCATAAGAAAAATATCTATTCTTTGGAGTATTCTCTATTAAGATTCTTTCTCTCTCCATTTGTTCTAATAATTGATTTTCAGTAATGTCATCATCATAATATGGAGCAATCCATACAATTCCAGCGCATGGACTATAAACATGTGTATGATAAAATTTTATATTGTGCTGTTTTAGAAAATTATCTAATCGCCATACACATCTTAAATTAAAGTTCACTGCTCTTAGATCAAAATTTTCATCCCAAAATTCGTCATTAGTTAACATATAATCTCTTAAAGCTTTATGTCTAAGTCTTAACGATTCGTTGATATTAATTGACTCAGAATTAGATGTTAAGACGTGGCCATCAACATCAAAAAAATTTAGTCGATTACTACCTGTCCATAAAACACAAACAATAATTTCTCTATCTAAATTATCAACTACTGCGTCCATCACAGAATTACTAATATAATCGTTTGATGCTCCTTTTTGAGCAACGTTGAGAAGTTCAACATTTAGCTCTTTAGCTAAAAGTTCAGGCCAAACTTCAATATTATGATCTTTGTATATTGTATATTTTGGATCTGAAAAACTACAACCAGATGTAATTAATAATCTAGAAGACTTTGACATTATATCTTTTTTCCCATGATTTAGCATGTTCTAATGTGTCAATCATTGGTTCACCCTTGATATTTAGGCTTGTGTTAAGTAGCATCGGACAACCAGTTAATTCGTACCATTCTTCAAGGATTGGTCGAATTACTGATCGACAATCAGGTTTGACTACTTGTACTCTCGCAGTTCCATCTACATGAGTAACAGAGTCATAATCATGAAGAGCCTTTGCCACAAACTGCATGTACTCGTTCATCGGTCCGCTAAAAAATTTGGTGGAATATTCTTCGAGGATGGCTGGTGCAAAGGGCCTAAATCTTTGACGTCTTTTGATGTCGTTGACTGTGTCTTGTATGTCCAATCGTGGATCCGCCAAAAGACTACGATTCCCCAAAGCACGAGGGCCGAATTCAGCCCGACCGTTGGCCACGCCAGCCACCCCATGAGTGCTAAGGTAGCTTGCAACTTCTCTCGGGTTGAGAGTGCGATCGATGTTTGTTCCAAGATAAGGTCCTTTCCAATTGAGTTTCTTTCCATAGTGTCTTGCTGCAGCTCCAAGTGATGAACCAGCATCTCCCGGATTTGGCATGATCCATATATTCTTACCATATATCTTTGAATTAGCCACACAGTTCAAAGCGCAGCCACCCATTAAAATAAGATTCTTATGCTTACAATGTAATTTTACTAGATCATGTAGCCATGTCTCATATGCGTATTGAATAGAAGCAGCAATATCTTCAGGTCTTCCTTTTGGTAATTCAATTCCTTTATGACAATTTTCTAAATATAGATCTACGAAATGCCAATACTGAGGGTCACCATAAGCAGCTAAACCCATCACTATATATTCTTCTTCCATTGGTTTATAACCAAGACCAGCAGTAACGGCAGAATAAGCTAGACCAAGACTATAAGGATATTTCATTTCCCAAGTCTGAGTAAAGACTCCATCTCTGACTTGAAATGCAGCTGCAGTTTCTTTTTCGCCAATAGCATCAACACAAAGAATATCGCAATCATCAAATGGAGATGTCGCCCAACCAGCCCAAGCATGAGTCTCATAATGGTTGTACTCATAATCAACATCGATATTTTTTGGTTGTGGATCTTGACCAGCTTCTCTACGTCTTTCGGCTAGACGTTCTTTATTCTCATGACCAATAACAACATCCCAGCCGGGAAGCTTCTTGGCTGGTATCCATTTTTCATTCTTATTTCGAGTATGACGTTCGGCATGATGAGCTTCTAAGATCTCACCATTTTCAACTAAACACCATGCGGCATCGTGGCTACCTTCTGATATACCTAAAATCTTCATATCCACTCTTTACAATTTTTACATAATTCTAAAGGCTCATCAAACAATTCTTCGAAAAAACTATTTTGAAGAATGTCGTCATATTCATATGAATTCAAATTATTATTAAGAGCAAATAATTCTAATTCTTGAAACATTTCTGGATGAGTGGATATAGAAGGCATATAACAACATTGCCATACATTACCCCACGCATCAATTTGAGCTTGTCTTCTTTTTCTCCACTGGCATCGATGATTATCGTCGTATTCTTCTGGAAATTCAAGTCTTTTTATTTTCCAATTATATAATTCGTCTATTGCAATTCTTTTAACTATACTTTCTGAAAAATTTTTATATTGCTTTTGATATATTTCATCTTTGTAAGATTCAAATACTTGAAACGATTCAAATCCAAGATCACGTGCTAATTGACTAGCAATTTCAATTTCATGTTTATTGTGTTCAAACATAATATACTTCCATCTGGCTCTTCCTCCAGATTGAATAAACGCTTTAGCATGATCTAAAACTTTTTCAATATCAACACCTCGTCTATATAAATGATTTGTTGATATACCATCAATCGCAAAACTTACTCTTGCAGTAAATTCATTTAACTTTTTAGCTAATTGTTTCCACCATTCTATATTTCTTGCTCCACCATTTGTTGAAAAATCGACAACGACATGTCTAGGAATAGAATCAATTAATTCAATAGCATTAGGGTGCATTGTAAAATCACCATATGCACCATTAAAGTATATCGTTTTGATATCACTAAAATTTATTTTTTTAAAAGTGTCGAGTGGAAGATGAACTAATTCAACACATACTTCGCCTCCATCGATATTTCGAATACATCCACCACAATGACTATTACAATACGTAGTAATATCAACTTGTAATTCGGCTACTTTCATGTCCATTGAGCCACAAACGGATCGAATCCTATATTACATTTAGTGCCACAGGTTTTCATTCTCCCTTGACTAACCCCATGTATATCCCACGAATTTTCAATCGCCTTAAAGAACTCGCCTTCAAGGATTTGCTCCAAAGGAGTGTGATGGACATTAATTCGTTCAAACCCGCCAGTTTTTTGTATGATTTTATATTCCTGCGAAGTTTCTATAGGTCTCCACCATTTGTACACTTGCCCCGCAAGCCAACAACACGGAAAGACAAGACCTTCGGCTGAAACGTATATCTCTTTTTTCTGGACGCATTTCGGTTTGATTTCGGCAATATCAATAAATTTATCCATTGAACCATAGGTCTTGACGATCTTTTCATAGTCCTCATCAATCGCTTTGTTTCTGTACTGGGGAGATTGCGGTGGTGCAAGCCGTGTTGAATCTTTACCCCTGAATACTGCTTGGTGTTCATCTTTTTTCCTCAAATCTGCTGTATTGATATATCGTCCAGACTTCTTGACAATAAACTCTTTCACTCCAAGAATCTGCGAAAACATTTCTGCTTGTTTCACTTGATGTTCGTTATAATTGAATACAAGGAATGTCCACTTGGCATAACCACCGGCATCACAAAAGGCAGCCATGTTTTCTTCAACATGTTCCCATTTTACACCTTGTCGATAAAAGTGATTTGTGTCTTGTAAACCATCAACAGAGAAGTTGACAAATGAAACTACCTTGGCTAGTCTTTCCCACCACTCAGGTTTTCGAGCACCACCATTAGTAGTAACAAACATATGAATATCAGGATTACACTCACGTACGTACTCTGCTTGTTCTAGCATATCAGGAGCAAAGATAGGATCTCCATGATTGCCACAAAAGTAGAATGTTTTCAGTTGTGATAAAAACTCTGGTGAAAAGGCTTTCTTAAAACCTTCCAACGTCATTGACTCATCTTTCAGATGTTGATTGACTTCACCACCATTCTTATTCCTATCACACATAGGACAAGAAGCTTGGCAAAGTTGAGTTGGTTCAAAGTGAACCATTTTCACATTATACATATTGAAGTTTTACCGTATCCTGTTTCACATTACATTTAGCCGAACAAACGAACGGCTTATCATCAGTATCCCATCGTTCAAAAATATTTTCGAACCATTCGATAGCTTTATTTATTCCGACTTCTTTAGCATTATTATCTACAAGCATAGATCGAATATCCAGCCTCTCTTCCAAAGAAATATTTTGAGAGCTAACAAGGGACGTGTGGGCCCAGCAACATGGAAATACATGTCCTGTAGCTGCCACATAAATTTCTCTATTTTTGACACATTTCGGAGAGATAGCAACATGTTCTCTATCCTTTAACGGGTTGTTCACTACTTCACTTTGGTATTTCTCTTGCTTTGGTGGCTTTAAGACTTCTTGTTCTTTTCCTCTCCAGTATGTTTGCCATGCTGGTCTTTGTTTATCATAACGGTTTGTCGTCTTTGGACGGAATTCCACAAATCCAAGTTCTTTTGATAATCGTTCTGCCAATTCGATTTGATGTTCATTGTGCTCAAAGACCAGATAATCCCACTTTGCTTTTCCACCGGCATTGATAAATTCCTTTACGTTATTGATTATATTATACCATGAAACACCTTTTCTGTAAATATGGTTTGTGTCTTCTAACCCGTCTATTGAAAATGTAACATGATTTGTTAGATTTGCTAGGTTCCTCCAAAACTCAGGTTTACGAGCTCCGCCATTTGTATTCATAGACAGATAAATGTTTGGATTGATTTCACGAAAATATTCAAAGATCTCAAGACAGTCAGGTGCCATCATTGGATCTCCAAGATTACCACACATATACATTTCATTGAGTTGTTGAATAAATTCTTTCGAAAAGATATTCTTTACATCTTCGAGTGATAACGATATATTGTTTATATTTGGATTCAGCTCTCCATCTAATGTAACACGATCGCACATTGGGCACATAGCTTGACATAACTGAGTAGCTTCTATATGTAGTCGTTTAATATCATAAATCTTCAAAATCGCTCTCGTGCCATGCGTGTTTCATTTTTCCATATATTATAAATGGTTCAGCTTCTTTTGGTAAATCACCAGTTCTTATGTGACTTGGCCAAGCTGGAATACCGATATTAAAATCTACAATATTTCTTGTGAGAACAACTGAATGATCGCCGATTGTATTGATTTTCCAATCTAAATCATCTTTGAGAAATTCTGTAACTTGCCAAGTTACTTCTGGCCATTTTCTATGAAAATAATCATCAACAATAATAACATCTGTTGTGATAGCTGATACAAGTTCTAAATCATTATATGTCAGCTTTTTATCACCATCTAGATGCGACAATGTAACAAACGGTAAATTTTCAGGTTTAAGATCTCTGCTATCTCTTTCGATATATTTTACGTTATCAAAATATATTGGTTCATATCCAAACCAAGGATCAATAGCATAAACATCATTAGTATGATCAAGTAAAGTAAGTAATGAACCTCCATGACCTACACCAATTTCTAGCATAGGTTCATCACTATAGTTTTTGACTATTTTGTCATAAATATACCAATCTAATCCAGTCTTACCCGGCCTCGGTAATTTCTTTGAAAATTGATCACTGAGTATACTCATTGAACGCCCAGTCTCTTTCCATACACCACCAGCATTCTCCGCATTCTTCAGTAAACCCATGTGTCATATAATCCCAACCTTCACATGATCGAGTCAATGGAAGTAATGTATTGACTAAATCATATTTTTTATAGAGTTCAGCAATGTGACCTTTATGGTGTTGAACGAATGGGCAACAATGAATAATATTTCTTTTTTCATCATCATCTACTTCTGATCTATAACCTCTCATATCCCAGTCACGGTGTTTTTCTCGGCATTCCCATACGTGTTCACCAAAAACTTTAGATGATCCCCAAAAGATTTGACCAATTTCTTCTGGTGGATTTGCTGTTACACCATTAAAGACTTGAGTATATTCACCAATACGTTTGACAGTATCATCAATTAGATTCTCTTGAAAATCCACATATCTATTTTTATGTTTTGGATTAACTGGAGCTCCACCCGGGTCTTCACATAACATTGATTGTAATGGAGCAAACTTTACACTAGTTCTCCATTGATCTTGCATCCAATCATATACTTGCTGAGCGTGATAGTTTTGCCAATTACGTACTCCATGAACCACGGTGATTGGCCAGACCGTAAGTGGTTTCTTTGCCTTGGTCCATTCGTTACAGATCATCCATAAAAGTAAAGCACTGTCAGCTCCACCTGATAGACGGATGATAACGTTTTCTGTTTGTACTGGAATTTTAATCATAGACATATATAGGTCTCTCAAATTTTTTTACATTTAACGATTCTACATTCCCACTGGTAATAAAGTTATGTATAAGATTTCCTAAAAGCTCATGCCCTTTGGCATTTGGATGATGATCGTTTCTATTTACTACTAGATTGTGTTGTTTAATATAATGATGAGCATCCCAAGAGAAGCCAATATATTTTTTACTTTTCGATAGTTTCTTATACCATGCACTTTCATTCTTAATTTTTGTAGATCCTTTTTCTATTTCTTCACTAAAAGATTTTATTTGATAAGAATATTTTTGATGTGATGTCAATGCCCCAACAAAAGTCTCATCTGCTATTGGAGATATACTAGAGAAATGATAAAATTCTATTCCTCTTAAAACGCAATATTCTTCTAGAAGATACATAGTGCGTAATGAATGTTCTACTATTTTAAAATAGATGTCAGATAAAGAAATATCTTTTTCTTTTGACTCATCAATACATTGTGAAATTACACTAGTGAGTTGTAAAGTTCTGGTAAGATATTTTCGCATATCTTCTACATATTCTTCAGTAACATTAACACCTTTATCTCTCACTTTAGATTCAAATCTTTGAATGAGCTCTTCTTCGCCTTCTAGCATTCCACTCGTAATATCGAATAAGTTAATACGTAAAACATCTGACCAATTAGCAATGACTACAATATCCCTATCACTATATTTTTCAATTGCATCGATTGCTTTATTGAAAATGTAATAGTTAGATGCTCCACCTTTGCCCAGATTAATATGATCCCAATCTGCTAATTCAGCAACATATTCTGGCCAGACTTTAGGAATGAACGAATATAATTTTGGATCAGTAAAACTATCACCTACTGCAATAAGTAATTTTTTAGTAGACATAATCGAAAATCTTTGGAGCTAATTCGCTCGCATCCCTATTATAAAGTTGATCTTGTAGTTTTACAATCTCTTTGAATGTTTCTTCTGGTATTGTTCTTTTTCCATGAGTGAGTCTCATTTCAAATTCACGAGTAAAATCATTATAAGTCAAGTTTTGTAGAATCTTTTTCTTTGTGTCTTCTGCTAAGTTAACAACATCAAGTCCTTCTGGCCAGTGAACAAAGGTAGTTCTATATTTTACTTCTACATTATACAATCTTTCGAGATCTTCTTTTAACCAATAAAGATCTTCACTAATCTCATTCATATAGAAAGCATGATAAGCAGTAGTAGTACAAACTAAGAGAAGTTTTTCAATCTTATCTGTTCTATTCAACATGTCATGAATATTTTCTATAACAGATTCGTAATCCCCACCTTGTCTAAAGTAATTGAATAGCTTACCAGTTCCATCCATGCTGACAGTAATATCTGCTCTTTTAAAATGTTCCCATAATTTAACAATGTCATAGTTCTTAAACTTAGTCATTGACATATTGGTATTATAAACAAGAGTGATTTTGCTTGTATCAATCTTTGGATCTGCGATCATTCGTTCAAGGAAACGATACATCTCAACATGAAAGAAAGGTTCACCACCAGAGAACTCAATACGTTCTACTGTTGGTAATATATTCTCAAATAAATGGTCGATGACTTCAGGAGTTGGAATATCAATTTGGTGATCGTGCCTTTCAATGACATGATCAAAATGATGATCGGTCCAAAGCTTTTGGCCTACTTCTGGATTTTGTTTCCCGATCTTAATGAAATTAGAGTTGCTAGCAACCGTGCAATGCCGGCATGAATAGTTACATGCTCGGTTAAGTTTGAGTTGGAGATCTCTGACGACGATTTCCGTGTTATGATAATCCGGTTCCGAAACGAGTAAATCTTCGGATCTTTGTCTGTACGATTTGATTCCATTTTCTTCTTGAATCCTGCAATCTACGCACTCTACTGGCCATTCATCGTTCATCAACTGTTGGCGTATACGTATCCATTCAGATGAATTCACATCTGGAACATCTGGTACACTACCAAATTGATGACCATTATGTAGCTTAAATCGAAAGCATGGGGCATAACCACCGGGCTTAAAATCTAAATGGCTCCAAGCAAATTTACATTTCATCTATCAAATCACAATAATAACAGTCACGAGTTTCAGGCCGAATGTGAGCATCCACATATCGTTTTGTATTTATTCTTAGTGCTTCAGCTAATTCTGGATTATAATCTTTCAAATCCATATTATAATATTGATCAAAAATATCGATTGTGTGTAATAATCTATGCCATCTAATATGATCATATTTACGTTTCTTAAAAATATTGCGAAGCTTCTGATTATTATTTTCTAACAATACCCATTGTTCAAACCAATCTGGTGCGTAAAGAAATGAGAATTGATAATCATCGTATGACCATGATATTGTGTCGCAATATTCTTTATATAGTTTAAGTGACTTATTCAAATGATTTATATTCAACATAGTAAATGTTTGATGAATAGTCATTCTTCTATTTTCTAATAAATCACCATAACTCAAAAAATTCTGCATACTTTTTGACCAGTCAGATCCAACTCTTTGATATTCAGATGTTCTTGGTAATCCATCAAAACTACCAGATAACCGAATAAATTTGAATTGATTTAAAATCTCTACCATTTCATCCGAGAGCTCGGTAGAACAATTAGTTACAATCTCTAGTTGAACTTTTGAAATGTCTGTCCTCATATCAAGAAAATATAGAAAGTCAAGAAAGTTAGGAGAAAGAAATGGTTCACCACCAAGCAGTTTTACACTACGAAGTTCTGACCAATCAATCTTAAGATCTTTCAGTGTTTCATATCTTGACTTTTGAACTTTAGCCACATGGAAATCAAGGTGTTCATGATTCTGAACTAACCATTGATCTCTTTTCAAAAGCTTTGATGAGAATTGACTTGAACACATACGACATTGGTAATTACACGTATTATCAAGACTGAGTTCAATATGAGTTAACTTACGAAAATTAGAAGTGAGATCATCTATCTTAAACTCAAGACCATGAAACTCATTCGCTGCGGTACGCATACTTGGATTACCACTTGCTTCTTCCTCAAAACATTTTGAACAACGTGGATCTTTCTTTCCAGCCAACATGTCTTCTCGTAATTGTCGAAAAGCATTCTCATAATTTTCCATACCTACTGCTTCTTGAGTCGGAAAACGACAACAAGGACGAATCTTATTCTTCATAGTCACAGTAAAAGATTCCCATGGAAGCATACATATTGTATCAGACGACGAAGCCAATTAAAAAATCCTTCCAAGCACTTTGATTAAATCTTCGAGCTGAATGTAATTGCTTACAATCAAAAATAAATGCTTTCTCTTTATCCCATTCAAAAATCATATCAACTGAATAATACCCCAAATGAAGATATTCTAATTCACCAGTATCCTCATATCGAATCTGGTTTGATCCAGCGTATATGACTCTTCGATCATACCAACGTTTATACATGATAGTTGCTGGTTGATGTCCTCCCCAATCAATTGGAACAATACAACCAAGATCTCCATCATTACCGGGAATAGTATCGGTATGATATAGAACATTCACATCAGAATGAAAGTACTCAAATACCCACCGACCTTGGAAACAATCCATCTGCTTGTTCATATATTCCTGAGCAGCATCTGGTAATTTTCGTACCCAATTTCTTTTCTCTTGGCCAAGATATCTACGGTCATCTGGAGTATTTTCGAGAATCATATCAATGGTATCCATATCAAATGGATTGTCAATGATTCTATTCTTCGTTTCTTTCGATTTCATTTAATCCTCTATCAGTTCCTCTTATATCATATTTACCTTCAATTAGCATTCGAAGTGGAGTACGAATTCCGTAATATTCTCCATCAGGCCCCCATGCTACATGAATAGAATCTGATTCTAATAAACCAAAGTCAGCACAAACTTTTTCGTATTGTTCTTCAAAATTCTTCCACCAATAATCAGTACCAAAATATTTCATTGCATGTACGCCTATCCAAGCATCCGAAACATTCTGATAACCATAATCATTTGCAATCTTAATTGGACCATTCTTATTATATCTACAATATCGAATGCCAATACGTTGAGATCCCATACCAAATGCTTTTGAGAGAGATACTGAAACTGACTTAATTGCTGGATGACTTACATCAAGTTCAAAGTCACGGCACTGCCCGAACCATGCTCCATCAATATGAACTGAGATCTGTTCGCCATAACAGTAATCAAGTAATAGATTAAAGTCTGGTATAGAATTTGTTGTAATACACGATGGCATTGAAACCACAAAGACATCACCAGCTTGTAATTCTAAATAATCTGTAATTTGTCTTATATTACCATTTGTGAGTCGCCTATGATATTTGTATTCACCTTCCCAGACAACTAGTCGATCTCCATATCGCATATGTAATTCATCGAGTGTTTGAGTAACACCAAGAATACAGTGATGAAATGGTAAAGCATCAAGACCAATATACTTTACACGTTCATGGCTTCGAATCCATTTATCAATAGTTGGTAAAAACACATCATTAATATATGTATTTGGGTCGTGCGGATATGTCCTCATATTCATACCAGCTCTAAAATTATGAAAGTCACTCAAATACATTGGACGTTGCCGTTTAGTACCTAAGTCATCAAATGAAAGATCTTCGTATCTCATATTAAACTCGCAAACTCAGGAACAACTTCTTTGAAATTTTCTCCACGAGCAAGATCTAAACGACGCGTATAGTCTTTGAACTTTGGAAGAAGATGTGAATTGTCCTCATTGTACATATAATTGATTATCTGATCAAAGTTGTCTTGAACTTTTTTCGATGGTGCAGAGTATGATAGTTTTTCTGCCACCATATCTTTTGCCCATTTTGGTAATACTGTAATCGATAAGAAGTTTGGTTCTGACACAGCTACAAAATTGAGCCAGCTATCTTCACTAAACCCGTGATATTTATCTTCCTGTTCGGCAAACCAATGAGCGATACCAGACATATTGAGAACATTATAGATTGTAATAGTAGATCTAACTCCGACCCAAGAATTCGGTATCTCCATGAGATCATCCATCACTTGTTTGACATCACACCATTTAGTTGGATACCGTTGATATTCTTGGAAATGACCTATTCCATCAAGTGAAGTGGCAAACATTATTTTTTCATATTTCTGCCAAAGTTCTTTGAGTCTTTTCTTTGGTCGGACAGTAAGGTTAGTACTGTAATTCAACCACATACCTTCAGCATTGCCAATCTCATCAATTCGTTCGAGAATTTGTTGATATTCCGGAATGATAAACGGTTCTCCTCCAGTCATTTTGACCATGCGTAAGTTTGGAATATGTTCATCTAATTCCGAAATATCAAACCCCTGTGGCTTATTACCATTTGTTGATAACCATGCTTCAATATCATCTCGTTTTTTACCAACACCCGGTATACCAAAAGCATACTCATTTACTGCTACCCAGTCTTGATACCAGTTTGTAGAATAAAAAGGTCCACACATGCGACAACGAATATTACAACGGTTTGAGAATGCTAATTCTAACCAACGTATTTTCGGGTTGTTTGGATCTAAATCAAAAGTCATTGGATAATTAAATCCATCAACTTCAAGATGTATCTGTCTCAAAGATCTTTTTCGGCCAGCATCTTCTTCTTCCCAACACTTTCGACAGCCGGGATGTCGCTTTCCTTCCATCTTATATTTGCGGAGTTCTTCTATAAATTGATTATAGTTATTATGGTCGATCTCGGGATATAGAAATCGAGAGCAAGGCTTTTTAATTTGCTCAGGTCCGATATAAGAATGATTAAAAGGCATCGGACAAAATGTCGGAGAAAAGTCTAAAGTTTCCATTTTGTCGTACGAATATCGCAATAATCTAAACACCACTGTTTAGTACATGTCACAGGTTCAATTGGAAAAGTAAAATTATCATCATTCAGATTACCAATCGGTCCACCAACAGCACAGTTACCAACCGAGACTCTACCAAGTGGATCGATATTACATTGCTCGATACCAGCCATACATGACCAACCAGTATATGAATGTTGATTATTCAAAGTGATTAATTCATAGTTGACTTCTTTTTCAGATCCATCTTCAAACGTTTGAACGATGTTAGATGTTTGTTTACCATACTCGTCATACCATGATTCCATCACTTTGATTTGTTCATTACTATAAAATGATTCACCATTAAATAGCTTTACATTTCGAAAATCAATCTTATGAATGTTAGCCATCATCAGTTCTTGATACATATCATCGATCAATTTCATATGCTTTGGATTCACAATAAATCGTGCAGTTAAACTTTGATCTGGTCTACGTTGTTCTTCAAGAGCAATCAATTTCTCAATATATTCATCAGGATTTTTCGAAACATAATCCATGTGTAATGACATAACCATACCATCAAGATCTTCATATAACTCAAGAATCTTCTTTTCTGGAAGAGATCCATTTGTGCAAATTGTTAGGTCATACGGATTTGTTTCTCTAATATATTTTACGAGCTTTGGAAGATCCTTAATGATAGTCGGTTCACCACCGCCAAGACCCCACTCAATATGTGTTCCTTTGTGAGCAATAATCTTATCCACATAGGATTTCATAATATCAAATGTCGGAGGTTTACTTACATCGTCATGGTAATAAGACCACTTATTGTCAGGATCCCATGGCATACAATAAACACAATCAAAGTTACATCTTGGTGTCATGTACCATTGTACAGCAAACGGAGTCTCAGGTGTTCTCCAACTAATTCTTTGAGCTACTTGTTTCAAAACAATCCCTCATATTGTGGCACTACATCTAGAATATTCTGGCCACGTATCAAATCAAGTTTCTTTGTATGGTCAATAAACTCTTGTAAATGATCTGTCGCAAAATCTTCGGAATTCATAAAATCCATAATTCCATCGAGAATCTCAACAAATTTTTGTTTCACATGGTCAGAATGATTTGAATCCATTACCCAATCAATATACTCCTGATATGTATCACAGACTTCATCCTTCAACATTTGTGGTAGGACTTTTACATTATAATATTTTGGTGAATGGCACATGTGCTGAGTAATAATAGGACGTGGACCAGTAATAGGATTAAACCGTGTCAAACCAGATTCTTCGAGTTTCCACTTCATAAACTCTGGCAAATGAAATACATTAAATGGTGTTACCGTAAAAGCAAACCAACCTTTGAGATTGATATTTGGATTATCATTCAGTTTCTTCATGTTCTTATAAACTGATGGCCACTTAGCCGGTGTTCTCTGATATTCAAAGACATCACCATAACCATCAATCGACACACCAATCCGAACCTGTTGAAAGTTCTCCCATATCTTCATAATCCGATCGGTGACGTTAGTCAAGTTACTATTGTATTCGATCTGAATATCTTTTGATCTACCTGCAGCAATCAATCTTTCAAGAGATTCAAAGTGCTCTTCAATAATCAGTGGTTCACCACCTACAATATAAAGCTTCTTTGCTTTTGTTGTATGTTTCTCAAAGTTATTCCAGTAGAAGTTTGAGTTCTTAAACCAATCATATTGATTTGTTGACCATTTACCTTTTTCATTTTTAGTCAATTGAATTAGATCATGAGTGTCTTTGTACCGAGTAGTGTTATAGAGTTTGACGTGGTCTTCATACCACATGTGAGAATCAGTGGGTCCACACATTCGGCACTTGAGGTTACAAAAGTTCCCATAGCGAATATCAAAAAACTCGATATCAAAATCAAGAGGATTGATACTGCCATCGTTATTAGTATAAGCTTTAGCATCCTCGAGAGTGAGGTCCCAGTCTTCACATTCATATTCTCTCCTTGATCGAATACCGTTGATCTCTTCTTGGCGGCAACGTTCACATTCAGGATTCCATTCTCCTTTCATCATTGAAACACGAACTTCTTTGAGAATCTCAGCATTACGTGCTTCATTCAAGTCGTCACGGCCGGCATTGTATGGTGTACCATCTGCTTTACGCATGATACCTTTCTTCGGACTATAGCTGTTTGTATTACAACAAATCCGAAGATCGCCATTATTTCGTAGATTAATTGAGTTCCAAGCTAATGGACAAAAGGTACTCATTCTATATCCTCAAGCATTTCATGACAGATTGGATGATAATCTTTCAAGTATTTATTGCGCGCGAAATCTTGTATTCCAGTCAAATATTTTAATGTTTTGATGTGTTCTGAATTTGTTTCTTTTGACAACATGCTGTCAAAAATATGTTTATTCTTATCATAACTATTATTCTGTTTAGCTATATCAATTGCTTTTTCTTTCCATTTTGGTGTCATATATCCAGGACAGTGCTGAAAAGGTACAACTACTAATTCAGGATTACTTTCAGATATCCAAGGAGTTTCATCTATCAGCTGACCCAATTCCCAAAAATCAAATATATTATAATTCATTACTACTTGGCCTATGTCTAAATGTAATTTATCGTTCCAAGACATTTCAGATATTTTTTGAATATTTTCCCATATCTTTTTACCATTAGAATTTCCTCTAATATATTCTAGTCGATTCGGATGAGAATCAAATGAAATGCGTAAGCGTACATTATCAAATTTTGTAAGTAGTTTATAGAATTCGTCTTGTGCGTTTGTGCCGTTTGTCACAACTCTAATTGATACTGAAGTGTTACCAATTTCAATAAGTTTTCGTAATAATTGTTTTACTTCAGGTTGTACTGTAGGTTCTCCACCAAGAATCCTTACATATTTAATAAACTCAGCTTCTTCAAGAAGTCCATCTATATTTTTAGTTTCTCCTAAACTTAATTTAAATTCTTTATCGTACTTTTCCCAATGAGGATACAACTCTGGAATAGCTTCTGCTTCTTTTACAAGCTGTGAACTTGATTCTGGTGAACACATTCTACAGGCAAGATTACAAACATTATTAAATCTTAAATCATAAGAAAATGGAGCGCCAAAAACATTACCTTGTTTGATATCAAGAGTAGGACTTCCACTTTCTTTCCATATATCATTAATCATTCTTCTGAATGAATAATTTCCTAAAGATTCTTCATATTTGCAGTGACGACATTCTTCTAACCATCCATCGCCATTTAACATAAAGTCTCTGACTTTTTGATAATCGTCGCCTTCCCAATCTTCTAAATCAAGTAGTATTTCTTGATGTTCGTTATTTACATTAGTTGTTGGCCATCTGTCAGACCAACAACAAAGAAATTTTTTTCCTTGTGTTGATATGAACTGATGAATAAAAGGAGCAGCACAAAAATTATTTGCCATACCACTCCAACCAATCTAAGTCTGGAAAGACTTCATTGAAATCAAGAAATCTTTGCTTTGCTACTTTATAACACCATTCTGCAGTCTCTGGCAATCTTTCGGTCCAATCATCAGCTTCCATGAAATTCAACAATCCTTCGAGGCGTTCAATACCATATTCAGAACTACGCCATGTATCATAGTCAACATCATCGATTCCAGTACATTTTCTCCAATTCTTTTCGAGGTATGGGTAAAGTTCATCTTCAAACTTTTGTCTTACTTCTGCTTTGAACCAATCAGGTAGGACTTTCACATTGAGTTGTGGTGGCCAATAAGCAAGATGGCAATTAAAAATACCAGCTCCATTCGGCCATTTATTCAGAATCTTAAAGTTAGATTCTAGTTTCCACTTGATAAATTCAGGCACATAGAATATATTGAGTGCCATAATTGTAGTGGCAGTAGTCAATGTAAGATTACCATATGGATAATCATCCATCTTACGAATTGACGCTTCAATATCTGGCCAGAAAGATGGATAACGAATGAAATGATTACGAAGCATAATATCATCTATACTAAAGTGAAAGATAACATTACGAAACTCTTTCCACAAGTCAAACAAATCATCACGCCATTCAATACCATTTGAGTTATAACGTAGTTCGATCTGTGGAGCTAACCCATCTTCAATACATTTTTCGAGCAACATGTAATGCTCATCCATAATCAATGGTTCACCACCAGCAAAGTACAATTGACGTAGATGCGGAAGTGTTTCGTATAGCTCATCCCAGAACTTTGGATTCTTCTTATGCCAATTATAGGAACCACCTGACCAAGCTAGCTTGCCAGATTCCTTTTCCCATATCATTGACTTTTTGAGATTTTCATTCTCAAGTGTTGGATAGATTTGTTTGTATTCTTTTACCCAATTAGAGGAATCATGAGGAGAGCACATAACACATGCAAGCTGACACTTACTCCCAAGGCGTAGGTCGATATAACGAATCCTTGGAGCCACTGATCCATCTTCACCTGTACCTTCAATGATTGATTCGATTCCACCTTGGTCTTTAATCCATTTGCGAGTTTCCCATATTCGTTTTGAGATATGACCTGCCTCTTCTTCTTTATAACACTTAGTACATGATTGTGGTTTTTCGCCATTGAGCATCATCCTCCTAACACCACGCATATATTCATTATTCCAAGATTCCATCAAACCAGTTGTGGCAAGGTTAGATGGTTTACCATCATCATTACGAAGTACACCGGATTCTGAAACTGTTTTGTTTGTCGAGTCAGCATTCACTGCAACGCCTGAGGCATTAGCAGTACAACACACTCTCATATGTCCATTTGGTCTTGTTGAAAGGTGCATCCACGGAAGAGCACAAAAAGTTTCAGAAGGGAATTGATCGTCAATACTCATAATAAATCCTGTGATATATAGTAACGAGGTATTTATAATGGACTTTTATACACTAAAATGGGGCGACAAATATGGTGCCGAATACGTGAACCGCCTTTATGGCAGTCTAAAAAAGCATTACAAAGAACCCTTCGCGCTTACATGCTATACAGATAATTATAACATGATTCGCGAAGAAGTAAACATAAAAAATATCGAATCATTAAGAAAATTTGATACTGATCGAGTGTTTACTTACGAAAAACTAATTCTCATGGAGAAGCATGAAAAAGGTGTATGGCTTGACCTTGACATCCTCATTCATGATGAGATTGACTTTATTGACGATTCAGATTTCAAAATGATTTGGAATTATTGGCATCCTTATAGTCGAAGTTATACATGGTATGGTAAAGGTGGATCTTGCCATGTAAATAGTTCTTTTTGTAAATTTGAAAATGCTGAGTGGTTGATAAAATTTACAAATGATAATTGGGAGAAGATTGAGTGGACTTATAAATCACTTGACAAATATCTCTTTTACCAACATCATAGAAATGAACGACTTAAGTTTTGGGATCAAGGTATTGTGACAAACTATAATCATGGTGGATTTGGATTGAAAGGTAAGATCTCGCTCTTCAACACATCACATAAATACAATAATAAAGGTATTGTTGAAGAGTCTTATGAGCTACATGAGGCTGATCCTGAGACTGTGAAGTTGTGGGAAAGCTATGAACATTAAACATATCACCATGAATTATGATAAGGTTCTCTATCTAGCTTGTAATGATATACGCGAAGATCTAGAAGAACTCAATTCGTTTGATATCGACGCAAAAGCTATTGATTACGATCCAAAGTTTAAAGATGTTGAATACTACGTCAATAAAGATTTTGTGTTTGATGATGTAGATTTAGATGCTGACTTGACTATTCATATGAATGTTGAGAAGACTTATCCGGTCAAGTTATCTGGTGATGTGATTTTACGTGGAGACAATGAACACCACAATGGAGATTGTTGTCCTATTACGTCATGTGAACAACTGATTGAAATGTACAATCTCAAAGAAGTTTATCAACAAGAAATCACGTCTCAAAGAAAAACTTTACTCAATGGCATCGGTCACTTTATTGTTTACGGAAGAGCGGCATGAAGTTAATTGACTACTTTGTAATTTACTTTTTTACGTATATGATATCTTCGCATCTTATGTTAATCATGCTGCAGCATTATTTTATTGGTGCCGGTGGTGTGTGGTTATTCTGGACACTATTCAATATTTACTGTAACTGGAGAGCAACGAATGCAACTTGAATACGCTGAAATGATGAAGTGGCTTCGTCATAATCACCCAGATAAATTTGATCGTTGGATTGATTCTTTGCATCCGAATCAAATTAAATGTAAAGAATGGCTTGTTTATGATGGACTAAATAAAGTACAAATTCCTCGTGATGAAAACAGAAATTTTCGTATAGAAATCATTGGTGGATGGTATGGGTTTCCTCTTATTCAGTTTCTAATGGATGATTGGAATATTCAAATTCGTGAGATTGATATTTTTGAGATTGACTCATGGGCTTGTAAAATGATTTGGAAGTATTGCGATATCTTTGGCTATGACAACGTACGTATTTTTAATCAAGACTACTTTACTTATACAGAAAAAAGACGTACACATCTGGTAATCAATACGTCTTGTGAACATATGTGGAACATGGACACAATGAAAGAGTATTACGAAGAACCTGAACGTACTCTTTTGGCTCTGCAATCAAATGACAAGACAAACGAGCCAGACCATATCAATTGTGTCAAGACCGGTCAAGAACTCGCTGCTCAAGCTGGTGTCAAAGAACTCTATGGTGGTAAGATGAGATTTAACGAAGGCACACCAGATCAATACACTCGATATATGATATTAGGCAAATGGAAATAATTAACTCAAATCCGGATTGCTGTATTGTCTCGTTGTTTGTCCATAATGTCTGTAATTTTAATTGTAGTTATTGTAGTGATGAACATCGTGACGGGTCGTACCGTTGGCCAACAAAATGGGATGGTTACCTTGATCTAATTGATGAGATTAAAGAGAAAAAGAAATACGTGTATGTTCAAATTCTTGGTGGTGAACCAACACTCTGGCCAAAATTCCATGACTTTATAGATTATATTAGTGATGATAGAACATATATTGAATATGCTACAAATGGTAGTAGAACAAAAAGATATTGGGAAAGTTTACCAAAACATACAGCAACCGCTCTCTTTAGTTGGCATCACGAAGAAGTAGATGATGACCATTATCTTGATGTTCTTGAGATCATGCAAGATAAAGCTACTTGTGTAGCTACATTCTTATTGACTCCGGATAATTATGAAAGAGGAAGAGAAGTATATTATAAGATAGTTGAGAGAAAATTAAGAGTTGAAGCAATTCCAAAGTTTACTCGTGTAGTAATTGATGGACCAGACTATTTTGAATATACGAGTGAACAAAAAAATTGGATTCAGTCTCACTATTGGAACAATACTCAATCTGGACCAAATTTTGTTTTACCACTTGAATGCAGCGCCGGCAAGTTATCAGAAATGATAGTGGCTGAGAATTATTGGTTTCAAAATTGGAAATGCCATGCTGGTATAGATAGAATCTTTGTAGAACTTGATGGTGAAGTGTACCGTTGTACAAAACGAGTAGGTGGAAGTCTAGGAAATATCAATACGTACTTTGAACTTCCGAAAGATCCAATCGTCTGTGATACGCATAAGCCTTGTACTTGTCGTCTTGAAACTGTATTGACAAAATGGACATAGATAATCATATGAGAATTACAAACAATAATCTAGATTGTGGTATTGTGAACATTATGCTCCATGACGTGTGCAATTATAAATGTACGTATTGCTCGCCGTATCATTATGGTGGAAAACACAGATGGCCTACTAATTGGGAAAATTATGTCGATCTTTTAGAAGATATGGAAGAGCATAACAAATATTTGTTAATATCTTTGCTTGGTGGTGAACCAACACTCATGCCAAAGTTTGATGAATTCTGCAAAAGAATTAATGCTCCGAATAGAATTATTGAAATTTGTACAAATGGAAGTCGCACTTTACGATACTGGAACAACTGGCCCGAAGACCTGAATGTTTACATTGTATTCAGTTGGCATTCAGAATTTGCAGATGATGACCATTTCTTTAATGTGATTCAAGCCATGCAATCAAAAGGAGAAATAGTTGCTAATTTACAAGTGACTCCAGAAAATTTTGATAGAGCTCGAAAATTAGCTGCAAGAATTATAGAAAGCGAAGCCACTGTTACTGTAAATCCTAAACTCACTCGAGTAAATATTCAAGGTGATGGTAAGCTAATGGATTATACTCCTGAACAAATTAAGTGGATTAATAAACCAAGAATAGAAAGACATATTCCATTAAAAGTTAATTGGCCGTATCCTTGGAAAATCTATATTGATGGAGAAGAACGATTTCACCCTGACATGATCGCTAATAATGAAGTAGATTTTCGTGGTTGGAGTTGCATGGCTGGAATAAAAAGTATATCTGTTGAAAAAGATGGCACTATTCGAAGATGTTGCGCCGGTGCTGGCTTTCCTCTTGGAAATATTAACACAGTTTGGCAATTACCTACTCAGCCACACGTATGTGAAATTATTTCATGCCATTGTAAACTTGATACGATGGTTGAAAAATGGAAATAGTACTACTCAACACTCCACCAGCATATGGACAATCATATTGGGTACACAATATAGAATATATGTTAGAGAACGTAGGAGCTCAATATGACAGACTACACGTTATGGACGATGTTCTATATGGTGGTGTCTATGATAAGCTTCGTCTCTTTGATTTGTTTAAGGAGAGTCGATATCTTTATTTTGATCTCGATATTCTTATTAGGGGTAGTATCGATGATCTTTGGCGCGATCAATTTACACTTCTTCATGCTTGGTGGAGACAGCCTTTTCACACTCCTCTAAATAGTTCTAT
>Ga0129324_10000279_pt1 | contig 37021 bp, 33 predicted proteins | sample CPBDNA_7_FD_96879 | JGI IMG/M metagenome (GOLD analysis project Ga0129324, IMG submission 96879) | Freshwater to marine salinity gradient microbial communities from Chesapeake Bay, USA - CPBay_Spr_15_0.2_DNA | ecosystem: Environmental > Aquatic > Marine > Coastal | place: USA: Chesapeake Bay...
AATAAAAATGTAACCTTTTATCCTGAGTCATTCTTTGTCATAATGGTACAAAGGAGAGTTTGTGGAATTTGTTACGATTGGTTTAATTGTCTTAAATATTTTCTTAGTGGCCTTTTTACTATTAAGAAATAGAGGCAATGGAGATGTAGAGCATCAAGTTCTAAAGACAATTGTCGATTATCAAGACCGTCAAAAACATTACCAATCTCAGGAGTTTCAAAATCTTAGAGAAACAATGGAAAAGAGGTTAGGGGATGGGCTTGATAAGTCACGTGAAACCCTTTCGCAAGTTTTAGAAAGGCTTGTTAAAGTTGATTCTGCCCAAAGACAAATCTCAACCTTAAGCGAAAATGTGGTGATGCTCCAAAATGTTCTTACTGATAAGAAAACACGAGGTATCTTTGGTGAGGTTCAACTCAAGCAAATTCTTGTCAATGTTTTTGGTGAGTCTATGGACCACGTTTTTCAGCTTCAAGCAACAATGACTAATGGGAAAATTGCGGATGCGATCTTAAAGATGCCTGAGCCTCTTGGGATTGTGGCCGTAGATGCTAAGTTTCCACTTGAAAACTATCGTCGTATGGTTGATGGCACTAGCGATGATTTCACTCGTCAGGGAGCAGCGAAAGAGTTTTCTAAGAACTTAAAAAAGCACATAGATGATATTAGTTCAAAATATATTATTGCTAATGAAACTTCAGATCAGGCCATTTTATTTCTCCCAGCAGAGGCCATCTTTTCCGAGGTTCATGCTCATCACGGAGAAATCGTAGAATATGCGGCAAGCAAGAAAGTATGGCTCACTTCTCCTACAACCCTAATGGCCATTTTAAGTACCGTGCAAGCTGTCTTGATAAATATAGAGAGGAATAGTCATATTGATGAGATTCATGAAGAGATCAACAAACTAGGTGTTGATTTTGAGCGATACGAAGAACGCTGGGATGATTTAGTGAAGCATTTAGGAACCATTCAAAAGGATGTGGATCGCCTAAATATTTCAAATAAAAAGCTTTCTGAGCGTTTCAAAAAAATAATTAGGCTATGAAAAAAGACCGCCTTTCGACGGTCAATCATTAGAATTGTGGTTTTACGATTGTAAGTCCTCGACCAGTACTTGTTCGGGTATTGCCAACTTGATAATTAAATGGCGAAACAATCATTAACGATTCTTTTCCAAATCCCTTTGTCAGATCAATTGTTTTAGCGCCCATTGCTGGTAGCTCAATTGAAGCGGGAATATTTCGGTACGCCTGCTCTTCTTCTTGAGGTGAAACAGTGAACCATTCTTTTTGAAGGCCATCTTCATACTCAACTCCGCCTTCACTAAAAACAGTTATTTTCATGTTTATACGGCCGTCTTTAGTAAGGGCGAGCTTCGAAGGATCAATTTCCATAATCGCCAAATGAGAATTTGCGTAGGTAACCATACTTAATACATCTTGAATGGCGGGTACGTAAGTGAGTTCTACTTCTGACGTTCCACTACTTGCCATTACTGATTGCTCATAACTTTGGCGTAGCTCTACTGCTTTTGGGAAATCTAAGAGAACAGAGTAAAAACCTTCGGGAACGATATCACTCAGACCTGATAGGTAATTTTGGGGAAGCCCACCAATTTCCTGCTCAGCGACTTTATCACCATCTTGATCAATAAGAATTGATAACTCACATGCCTGCCAATTACTGACAGCACTGAATAGCTTTATCGCCACTTGCATGACTGTTTTACCATCACTCTTAACCATACGGTAACCAGCGGCCTGTAGATCACATGAGCGAGATAGAATTAAGGAGTCTGCACCAGCAGAAGGCTTACGATCATCTTCACCCAGTAGGTTGAAGATTTCAGCGATACCGGAGTTCTTACTTTCATTCGTTAGTTTTAGTTCGGTAAGAGCATCAAAGGAATCCTCTGAATGTGATGCAAAAACATTGAGCTCTTTGGCCTCAATTCTAGAGAGTCTCTTTGAAACACCAAGAATCGGAAGGCTCGCTACTTTATGAGGTCCCTCATTAATAACAAGAAATCCCTCATGAAACTCTAAGGCCACATCTTTGCTTGCTTCAAGTTTAATTTTAAAAGAGACAAACTCTTCACTGTTAGCGGCAACAGTAAATACTTTCTGCTCAACCTGAATGTTCTTTTCTCCTAAGAAGTTGAGAACAAAAGTACGGTCGCGATCGCTTGTATTTTTAACAAGAACGCTTTTCTTGAGGGTCTTAGTATCCTCAAGTTGAAATTCCCCTAAGCTTATAGATGCTGGTGTAACAAAGGTGTCCGTCGTTAGAGCTGCGTAGACATCAACAAGTCCTGCTCCTTGAAGGGTGACACTATATTTTTGACCAGTCTCATCTTTCATTATTTTTGCTGTGTTCATAACAACAGCTTTGTATTCATCATGACCAATTTTGGGAAACTTCTGCTTAACGAGTGCCATTACACCGGCCATATGAGGAGCTGACATTGAAGTACCATTCAATGCTACACCCTGGCTTCCTGAGCCCATAGAGGCACTAATAATTTGGTAACCAGGAGCTACTATTTCAGGCTTCAAAAGACCATCTTCACTGCGGGGACCTTGAGAAGAGAATGATGTTAATGTATCTATGATTTCGCTTTTTTCGATGAGGTCTGTTGAAGCAAAGTTCATGCCAACATCACCATTTTCCAAAGCTGCTTTTAATGAAGTACCCATATCGAGGGTAATCATGACCGCTGGAATATTGGCCGTACCTTCACCACCCATAACAAAGGCATCACCAGGCTGGTTATTGGCCACAACCGCTGCAATGGCCCCGGCCTCTTCTGCTCGGTTAACTTTTTCAACAAAAGATACGCTTCCTCTATCAATAAAAGCGATATTACCATTTAGCTTTGCCTTCGTTTCATCGTCGAAGTCCGTAGCTGCTTCTCCAACGAAAATGATTTTTCCTTGAACAGGAGTATCGCTAATTTTTGGAGTAAAGTTTGCTTCCACTCTTTGGGCCAAAAGCTTAGGGTTTGTTGTTGTTTCGAATGAAACTGAATCAAACTTCCAATTCTTATCCATAGCATCGACAGAAGCTCCAACGCTTATCGATTCTTCTGCTGTTCCAGGTGCACCCACTATATAGGGAGTAGGTCCACTATTTCCTGCCGAAATCGCTGTTAACACTCCGGCCTTAGCAAGGTTTTTAATAGCAAGTGAATAAAGAATAAATGGTTTTCCGAAATTTCCACCAAGGGAGAGGTTAAGAACATCTAGGCGATCGCTTGGATCAAGGTCACCATTAGGGTCCATCGACCACTCCATGGCAGCGATAACAACCGTATCAGATGTTCCACCGTTATTTCCAAAAACCTTTAAGGCGTAGATTTCTGCATCTGGGGCCACTCCATCATAAGTATTAACACCATCGCCAATGCCTGCGACAGATCCTGCCACGTGAGTACCATGGCCACCTTCATCAATTGGGTTTACATCTGGACGAGGTATACGCCAATCAGGAAAAGCTGCACCAGGAGAGTAGTCGGTGCCCGCAAAGTCATAACCACCAACAACTTTTAGGTTCGGAAAAAGTGGAGTTGCAACTTCTTTATCCATTTGCTCGTAGGCCTGAACATCTCCAGGTCCACCAAGCATTGAGTGGGTATAGTCGACGCCAGTATCAATAATACCGACTTTGATTCCAGCACCGGTGATACTTAATTCTTCATAGACCTTTACTGCACCAATATGACTAACACTTGTTGTTTTAAATTTGTTGGCTTCCTTAACTAGTTTGTTGATGAGCTCTTCTTTAAATTGAGGAACCACTGGACGATTAAAAAGAGTTTCGGTCTCTAACTTAGCGACTGTTCCTAGGTTACCCACCTGGTCATAAAGTTCTGAAGGAACAGAAAGGGCCAAGGCATTAACTGTAAACTTATAAGAAAAGAGAAGTTTAACATTTGGAGATAGGGCACGTGCCTTTTCTAATGTTTCTTTTTGTTCACTTAGGACATTGGCCTTGGCATCTTCGCTTATAACAAGGTTACCTTGCTCATCCTTAGTAGCACTTTCAATAAGTGAAGGACCTTTCAATTTGATGAGGACTACGTAATTTGTAATATTGGTTGGGCGATCAGAAAAAAGATCACTGCTTATAAGTGATAGTTCTGATTTCGCTGCATTTTTATTTGAACATGCATTAAAAAATAACACTGCAGTAATGGCCGCTAGACTTAAAAACTTATTCTTTGTTTCCATGAATTGTTCTCCCCGAACCTCTTCCTTTAAAGAAGATAGGGGATAATAGAAAGGTGGAGTTAAAAGATCAATTAATGAATGGTTATAGCCGGTATAACAAAAACTTACAGCACGGTGCATACTAAAAGTGCTGTAAGTTCTTGAATTTTAATTAAGATTCGGTCTTTCTTTTTGAATATAAGCCACTGCGTTATGACTATGTAAGGATTCCCAGTGCTCAATTTGTACATTCCAATCGAGAATGCGATTTTCTCCATCCAAAGCACGACTTAAACGCCTAGCGACATGTTCAACAAAGATTGGGTTTTCACCGTTTAGTATGGCAAAAGCTTGTTCATCAAGTCTTTTAACTAAGCTTTGAGTTTCCGTTGGTAGGGCCTCTCTTAGAAGAGCGATAAGTTCTTCTATAGATAGTCCTTCTTCAACTTTATAAAGAATTTGAGTTTTGGCATTTGATCTTTGCGAGTGGGCCGTCGCAATGCCATTACCTTCGACTGTTTTCCCGGATCGGTAATCTTCTTCATATTGCTTGGCCATAGAGAGAGAGCACGGACATGTTGAGCTATATTCATAGTTCACAGTTAAGCTCATCACGACTTCGCCAAGATGATTTTCTGTTCCTTTTAATTCGCAATTGTAATATTGCCAGCCCCAGTTCTCACTTTTTAGTGAGGTTTGTTTGGTGGCATACTTAAAAGAAAGATTTAGCTCTGCAGATGGTATTAATTTTTCAGTGTCATAATCTCTTAAATCGCTTCTAAAACGGCGTAAAACCCTTTTAAAAAAGAGGTTATCAACAGGACTTTTACTGGCCTCATCCTGGAGGACTTGGCAAAAGCGACTCATGTTAACACCAGTTTTATCTGCATCTAGGCTAACAAACATTGAGGCTTCAGTGTCATGGTTCATGACTGTGCCATCATCGTGTTTATAATTTAATGGAACACGAAATCTCTGAATTCCTACGCGCGGAATGGCAACACCATGAGTGTTCGGAAGTTTTTGAAAATCGTTTAAACCTGATTCGTCTTTGACTGCACAATTTATAATATCTTTGTAGTCACCCTTTACCTCTTTGGCATTGATGACTTCAGTATTGTGGCTATACTCAGTTCGCTTTAGCATGAGGGCTCCTTTGCTCTCCGTCTAAGTGACTGTCTAGTAAAAATAGGCTATTTTTAACCGTATTTAATGGACTCACTCTGTTATATTGGGTTAAGTTAATTAACGCAAGAACTTATGCGTAGACATCAGCTCGCTCTGCCTTTAAGTAGGGGATATTTATGAAAATTTCTTTGTTTTATAAAAATGTAACAGTACTAGATTATGCCTACCTAGACGACCATCAAGGAATTGTTGGTGATGCTCTTAAAGTGCACGTAGAGTTCATTGGAAAGACGGATAGAGAGGGAGTCGTTTACGACTTCAGCTATGCAAAGAAGAAGGTTAAAGAAATTATCGATCGTGATTGTGACCATCGTTTGGTTGTACCAAAAGGTGTAGTCGAAGAGGTTGGAGGTGATCGTTTTCAACTAAACTTTCAATATGGCCTTAGTGATATGCCGCTTACTTATGATTGTCCTAAAGAAGGGATTTGTGAGCTACCTTTTCACCATGTGAATAAGGAATCAATAGCGACTTATTTAGAAACAATAATTCTAGAAGAAATGCCAGAAACTGTTTCTGCCATTAGAATAACTCTGGAAGATGAGACTATGCCCGAAGGAAAACCAACTTTTCATTATACGCATGGTTTGAAGGAACATTATGGTAATTGTCAGCGACTATTTCATGGTCACAAAAATACCGTAGATGTTTTTGTTAATGGACAAGAAAGGCGTGACCTTGAAGAGTATCTTTCAACCGAACTTTTTAAAGGAAGTATTCATTTTTGTAAGTGGGAAAATGTAACTAACCAAGAAGAAATTATTAAAGTGACTGGAGCAGAATTACCTCACGGTCGTTACCCTAGCGTTCCTCAAGTTAAAATTTCCTATGAAGCTAACCAAGGCCATTTCTCAGGTAGCTTACCTGGAAATGAAGTCTATTTTATGACAGAAGAATCTACTGTCGAGAACCTTTCTATGCTTTTTGCTCGTCTTATTAAGGACAAAGTTGGTGCATCTCAAAGTGTGATGGTTCGTGCCTATGAAGGTGTCGCCAAGGGTGCAATTTCAAACCTGTAGACTTTTAGTCCTTTGCGAATATTTGATCTAAATTTTTGAAGGTTTTGAACTCTAGTGCTAGACCATTCGGATCTATGAAGAAAAAGGTGCCCTGTTCACCTGGAAGGCCCTCAAATCTTATATAAGGTTTAATCTTAAATTCTATACCTTGTGATTCAAGCTTCTTTGAAAGTTCAAGCCATTGCTCTTTCTCCAATACAACACCAAAGTGGGGAACTGGGACATCATGTTTATCCACGTCATTGTAATGAAGAGGTGACCCTTGTGGTGCCAAATGAAAAACAACTTGATGGCCAAAGAAATCAATATCAACCCAGGTTTTACTTTGCCGTCCTAAGGGAAGGCCTAATCCAGAGTGGTAAAAGTCTATCGCCTTTTGGATATCCTTTACGGGAAGTGCTAGATGGAAAGGGGATAGTGTAGACATGTTAAGCTCCATAAAAAAAGGCCTCCGTAAGAAGGCCCTTTCCTAATAATTAGCAATACTGATTATGCAGCGTCTTTATCTTCTGTTTCAGCAGCAGGTGTTTCTGGTGCAGCTTCGGCCGCAACTGGTGCTTCCTCTACTGGCTGAACCCTGATGTGTGCACATGTCACAACTGCTTGGGCCTCATCTTGATGATACCATTTACATCCTGATGGAGGAGTAAGGTCAGCGACAGTGATCTTTTCACCTACTTGTAGGGCAGATACATCAACTTCCACATATTCTGGCATGTTGTCTGGTTTCCCTTCAAGAGAGATAGAATCAAGTTGTAGTGAAACCATTCCTCCCTCTTTTTCTCCAGGAGCTGAGCCGACTGTTCTGACTGGAATATCAATGTGAGTCACTTCATTCTTACCAACGAGGTGAAATGAAATGTGAACAATTCTATGGCTTACAGGCTCATACTGTAATTCATCAATTGAGGCCTTATATTTTTGGCCATTCCAATTAACATCAAACATTGAACCTCTATGCCAACTTTTTGATTGCTTAGTGCTTACAAAGCATGGGCCGGGGTCAATTGAGCGGCCATGTACAGCAGCGGGAACAAGCCCTTTAGAGAAATAGTGGGCCCTTGTTTTACTATTTAATCGCGTTTCTTCACGTGGGGTGAGCTGAAGCTCCATGAGTACCTCCTTGTATTCCATAGAAGACGGAATATTACCTTATCTATGTTAACAAGGGATTGGGCTTTTCGTGCAGTGGGCAATAAGGTTCTGTACCTGAGTTGGGATGGGGGATTTATAGAAAACTTTTAGAGATAATCGGCAAGATTTACCCCTTAAAAAATAAAAAGGGCTTCCTGTTGGAAGCCCCTCTTATATTCAAGATCTATTTATTAAGAAATTAGAATAAGTTGATTGTCGCTGAGATAGATACGTTAGTGAAACCAGCTTCTAACTCATCAGGAACAAATTGAATATTTGGGTAAATCCAAACATTTCTTGAAGCAACAATACCAAGACCAATTGATTGGTACTCGTAAGTTCTTCTAAAAGCAGTTGCGCTATCAAGGCCAGTGTTTGTGTAGTTAAAGTAACCAAAAACTGTTCTCGCTACGAAAGTATCATTAATTTGATATTCGGCCATTGGGTAAAGTCCGAAATCTCTTCTTGAGTTACCTTCACTAGAGTTTGAATTTAGGATGTACTGAGTAAGACTCGCAGCAATACCTGAAGAAAATCCTGATGTTCCCCAAGACTTCATAAAGGTTTGATTCAGAGAAGTGTATCCAGCTAATCCACCAGTTTTTGTGATTTCATTAGTAAATTGAGTGTAATCAACAGAAGAAGCAGCTTGGTAATCTCCAATTTTATATGAAGAACTCCAGGCAATTGAAGGGTTTTGAATGTTTACTTCATTCGCTCTCTTTAAATTGTCGTTGTTTGTTTCTAAGTTTTCATTCTTTTGAAATGGTTGAAGAATTTGAACACCAATACCAGCAGTGATTGATTGGCTTTGATTAATTCTATAACGACCAGAAAGACTTGAACTAAATTGTGAAGAACTTTGATCTTGGGCAGTACCAGAAAGGTTTGGTCTGATCCCGTCAAATGGTCTCTTAAGTGAAGAACCAGTATATCCTAGGCCTAATGAGGCAGAAATTTTTGATTTTGATCCATTGGCAGCTCTCATTCTTGCGTTAGTGATTTCTTCGTCAATATCACCTTTTACTTTGTTGCCAAGTGTCTTTTCTGTGGATGTTGTTGATGTGCTTGCGCTACCCGTTGTTTCTTGAGCAACAACGTTGCCGAAAGCGAGTGAAGAGGCTAAGCCTATCATGGCCAGTTTCTTAATCGTCATAAAAATCTCCTTAATTAAGTGTTCTCCAAAGTTTGTCCGCACGAACTTCAAAAATTTTGTGTATTGATCTACACAGTTTTACCTAAAGAAAAGTGATCTTGTCGAATATTTGGGATAAATTTGAGTGAAATAGGCGTGGATATTCCAAAATGATAGGAATTGTTAGCCTTCTTAAATATGAAATATTTACATGGTGTCTTTTTGGCCCTAGTTAGAGTTTCTCTATATATGTCCTCCAGTTCTGTGCCATTTTCTGTGATTCTTTATAGTTAAGTGCTTTATTTAGGAGTGGGAGAGCTTTTTGATGCTGACCAATTTGAATAAGGGCCACAGACTTCTCTACAAGGACCTGACCAGTCATTTTCTTCTTAAGACCTTTCGTTAAGGCCATGTCAAAAAACTTGATAGCATTCTTAAACTCTTCTTTTTCTAAAAAGAGGCGGGCCTTTAGAGCAAAAAGTTTTCCATCGTCACTCATCTCTGCAGCTTTCTCTAGTGGGGCCATGGCCTTGTCGTATTCCTTCGCTTGAATTAGGGAGTTGGCCAATAGCTCTAAGTTCTTTTTATTTCTTTTAAGAAGTTTCTTATTGAGTGCTTTTTCAAGAAGAATACTTGATTCAAATGGAAGTCCATTTGAAAGATAGAGACTAACTATATTTAGAATCTCTCCCTCTTGATCAAGAAGCTCTAGCATCATGGCAAGATCGAGAACAGCTAAGGCCTCCATGCTTTTATTTTGATTAAGAAGAGTACCGGCCAATTGGGCCCAATACATTTTTTTGCCGTGATTGAGCTCTACTAACATAAAGAGCATTTCTGAAGCTTCTTTATACCTTTCTTCTTCATAGAGAAGACTAACTGCAAATGTAAGCCAATTTTCTTTTGGCTTTTTCGAGATGGAAAGGGCCTTAAGAATAGATTCAAGGGCCTTTTTCTTTTGACCTTTATGAAACTGAATAGTTGCAGCAAAGACAAAAGCATCTGGCTTCTCTTCTTTTGATAATGAGAACCAATCGCTAAGCGTTTTCTCTGCTTGATCGTACTTTTCAGCTAATACCTGTAACTGGGCCAAGGCAAAGATTGACTGAAGGGTAGGCTTATAAGGAAGTGCGTTTACTTCAATCGATTTTTGAAAGGCATTTCGTGCTTTATCGTATTTTTCACTTTGAGCGTAAGCATAGGCCAGTGTTTGCCAAATCTTACCGAGTTCAAAAGGACGATAATTGGTTTTTGCGGCCATTTTCTCAAGGATCTCAATGGCACCTTTACGGTTGTCCTGAACAATAAGTTCATTGGCACGCATTAGTCGTCTTTGAACACCTTTTGACGTTAGTCCAGGTTGACGATTTTGGAGTTCTCTTTTCTGCTCTTCTGTATATTTAGCCTGAACTCCTAAAACTAGGAGTGCACTAACAATAAATATAAATTTAACCTTATTTAACATAAAGTTTTCCTTACCGTCGTAGTTTGAAATCAAGTTGAACTTTCAAACCCTTCATCACAACGGGCTTGCCGTCGACAATCTTGGGTTGATACTTCCATTTCATAAGGGCACGCTTTGCGGATTGATCAAATATACGTGGTGGCCGTGCTTCAACCACTTCAACATTTTCGACTCCACCAGCTGCGTTAACGTCAAATTGTAGACGAACCCAACCTTGCTTACCTGTCATTGCTGCTTTTCTTGGGTACTGAGGTTCGATACGAACCAAGGGCATAACAGAGCGGTCAGTTTGCGTTCCGCCTCCACCAGTAGCACCACCAAGATAAGGACCATCTCCCAAAGATAGAGAACTCGACAAAAGAGGCACATTCATGGCCATCTTTGGTGCAGGAGCATCCACTTGAGACTTAATCGCCATCTTTGGCATTTGCGGAGTCTCAATTGTTTTCTCAGGCTCTTTAGGCAGTTGTCTTTTCTTTGTTTGGACTTGGCTATTATTTACGCTTCTTACAAAATCAATATAGTTTTCTGTATCAGAGCTCTTACCAAGCTCTGCGGGTTGGCTTACCAAGTAGGCCATAAGTAAAAAGAGCACAAACGTTACAGGCCCGCCTAAGAGCAAAGATGTTAAATATAGGTGGCTTTGTTTTTGTAAGACCATTCTTACTGTCCTCCAGTTGCAGCAACAGAAATCGCCGTTACTCCAGCTGCGCGAATTTGATCCATTACTCTAACAAGTGTTCCAGTCTTAGAGCCTTTGTCAGCTTGAACGACAATAGAACCCTCTGGTGTTTCAGCATGAAGCCTCTCAATATTGGCCCTAACTGAACGAATATCAATTTTTCGTTTATCGATCCAAATGTCGCCACTTTCGCTAATACCGACAAAGATAGAAGCCTTGTCTTTCTTTTCCGCTGTCGCCGCACTAGGACGACTAACTTCAATACCAGCTTCTTTTACAAAACTTGTCGTTACAATAAAGAAAATAAGCATAATGAATACAACGTCGAGCATCGGTGTTAAATCAACACCTGTGTCTTCATTGTTTTGAGCTAATCTTTTTCTTCTCATTATAAACCTCTATTAAAAATCTAATTCCATTTGGTCTTCAATTTTTGATTTAGCCTTTTTGGCCTTTCCTTCAAAAAGATTTCCAAAGTAAAGCCCAGATAAAGCCGCTACCATTCCCGCCATTGTAGGAATCGTCGCCATTGAAATACCTGAGGCCATTAAACGGGCGTTGCCTGTTCCGGTAAGCGCCATAACATCAAAGACAGCAATCATCCCAGTCACTGTTCCTAGAAGACCTAGGAAAGGACATAGACTCACGAGAGTCTTAATGATGCCAATATTTTGATTGAGCTCTTGATTAAGCTTGGAAATTTCACATTCTCTAATTCTGTGAGCAAACCAAGAACTTTTATCTTTGCGCTTTTGCCATTCTTCGACCCGTTGTTTGACGATTTCTGGCATACGGAATTTATAAAACAGTGAACGCTCCAAAATCATTAGCCAAAGGAGAAATGTCGTAAAGAAAATAACCTTTAAGACGTCGCCTCCGGTGGCAAGAAAGTCGCTTACTGTTTCAAAGACAGGGAAGATCATGCGTTAGCACTCCCTGCATCCACTTGTTTAGAAAGAAGACCAGCTGCTTGTTCTTCAAGAATTTGAATAAGTCCCTTTGATTTCGCCGACACAACGTTGTGAAGGAGAAGGAGAGGGATCGCACATACAAGTCCAAGAACAGTTGTAATAAGAGCAGTTGAAATACCACCTGCCATTAGCTTTGGGTCACCTGTACCAAAAAGTGTGATGGACTGAAATGTCGCAATCATACCTGTTACAGTACCGAGAAGACCAAGAAGAGGAGCAACCGCAGACAAGATTTTAATTGTCGGGATACCACGCTCTAAAATTGGTGCCGTTTTAAGAATCGTCTCATCAAGCTTCATTTCAAGAGTTTCAAGGTCTTTACCCTTGTTGGCCTCAAATGCTCTAATAAGTTGAGCAATAGGGTTGTCACCTTGAGCTTGTGTACTATTAAGTTGTTCTTTAATTTTATTGCCCTCTTTATTAAGAACAAAAAGTCTCTCGCCAACCATGATCAAGCCAATGAAGAGTAGAGTTAAAATAACGTAACCAACAAGACCACCTTGTTGAATTCTTTCGCTAAGACTTGGAGCCTGAACAAGCATTCCAAGAATAACTCCACGAGAAGGATCTAGACCAAAGTTTTCATAACCAGATTTAGTCTCTTCAAGGTCCTCAATCATCCCTAGGTATTTTCCTTGGGGTTGACGAGCAAGTTCAACGATTTGGTTCGTGGCGGCTTGATAGTTTAGGTATTTACCTTCAGCTGTAAGGTTAAATGCACCTACTCTCATAACGGTTTTTTCAGACTTAGTTCCGTCAGGAGTAACAACTTGGGCCTTAAATTTTACAACTTTACCAGACTCGGTCATTTCCTTTTGCATCTCAAACCAAAGCTTATTGAGGTCTGCGATAGCAGGAAGTTTCTTTCTCTCTGCAAGTTGAGACATGAACTTATCTCGTCCAGGAAATTGAGCTGATATTACTGAGTTTTGAAATTGACCTTTAAAGTCGCCTGCCGCGATTTTAACAACACCAACGATTTCACCAACTGTACCTGATGCAATGTTTAGCTTTTGCTCTAATTCAGTGAGCTGTTTTTCATTGGCCTCAAAAGAATTTTGAAGCTTTTTAGTGATGGCCTGAAGGGCCCTAAGGTCATTGATTTTTTTAGCGAGTTCTTGTTTCTGAGTATTTCTTTCAGAAACAAATTTCTTTTCTCTTTGAGATAAAACTTTTGATTTTTCTACTCTTTCAACTTTTACTTGATTAAGAAGTTCATCAAGGTTTTTTGGTGCTGCTGCAGAAATTGCAGAAGTACCTAAAAGTGAAAGGGTAATTAGTACGAGTTTGGTTTTCATAAGACCTCCCCAGCTGCAGCAATGGGCAGTTTTACAAGTTGAGGCGCCGTTTGTTTACGTGCCATTTTTAAACCGGATTGAATTGATTTTTTGTATTCACTTCCAAGTTCTTCCCAAGCCTTACTTTGAGAATTCCATACAGCGGACTCTTTTCCATCAAGACTTTGATACATAAGGGCCACACGACCAATTCTTAAGTAATCAACAGTCATTTCCTTGCCATCTTTTTCTTTGATACCACGGTAGGCTTCAATAGTTCGGCCGTACTCATTTTCAATTTGGTAGGCTTCTAGGATTTGACGAAATTTTTCAGATGTTGAGATATCTGCACGACTCAAGAGACCATTTAAGTCACCGATTCGTTTTGATCTTTCTTCTGGAAGAAAGGGAACGTCTAGAGCAACAAATTTATCCATGTTTTCAACCATGGACACCATCAAAGGAACGATTCCCTGATTTGTTTCTTTAAGTTCTTCAATTTGAGTCGCAATGCTGACTTTTTCATCATTTTGAGTATTGATGATTTTTCTTAACTGATCGTTGTAGACTTTAGCATTTTCAATTTGCTTAAGTGTTTGACGGTACTTCATCAAAAGAGTTTGAGTCTCGTCTGAGAGTTTATCAATTTTCTTTTGAGAAGCCTGGGCCATACGCAAACTCTTCTTGTCTTCTGCAACGACTTTCTTGGCCTTAGCCCCGCTCTGAGCAAAGCTCGGCAGGGTAAGTCCAATAAGAAGAAGCGTCATGAATGGTTTTTTCATTACAAATATCTCCTGATTTATTTTTAGAATGACTGTGTGTAAGCAGCAAATAATCTTCTTCCGATTGGATCGTAAAGAGAATCATTAAGCTGACTTGATTGTGATGACTCATCCAATTCTGGGAAATCGTTTAATAGGTTAACAATACCCATTGAAACTTGTGACTTCCAAGCGCCAATATTGTAGCTCACTCTCAAATCTATTTGAGTGAACATAGGAACCTTTCCAGCTTTTGGATCAGTTTTAAAGTTTGAGCCAATTGTACGAAAAGCAGTCGCAACTCTTAGGTTGTCATTAAAACCGTAATCCAAGTTAAGATTGTTTCTCCACTTTGGTGCGCCATCATCAACATCTAAAATAGATTCAGCAGCAACACCTGGAAATTTAACTCGCTCATACTTAGTCATATAAGAGGTGTTGTTGGTAACAATAATGTCTCCAGCTGAACCTAACCTTGAGTTGAGACGAAGGTTAAGGTCAATACCTTGAACTTCAGTTGTCGCAAGGTTCAGGGTAGGTGCGTTCATTCTAATAATTCTTCCGCTTGCATCACGCTCAACATTTACACCATATTGAGACACATCTACGCCATTAAGTTCTGCTTGAGTGATGGCTTCAAGGTCAGTACCAATAGCATTTTGAAGGTTGATTGAGTAATAATCTACGGCAACACTAAATGCTTTCGTAGGCTCAGCTACAACACCAACGTTCCAAGATTCAGAGGTTTCCTCTTGAAGGCTTCTGTTTCCACCTTGGGCAGTTTCCCACTGAAATGGCTTACAAGCACCTGGTACACCCAAAGAACAACCTTTTTGGTCAATGAATGTTGGGTAGTCAAGGCTTTCAGAAGCGTAAAGATCTTGCATATCTGGTGCTTTGAATCCAGTTCCTGCTGATGCTCTGAAAAGTACACTCGATACTGGCTTATAGCGTAGGTTTACTTGTGGGTTGAGAGTACTACCAAAGTCAGAGTAGTCATCATAACGACCTGAAATTTGAGTTTCCATTTTGTCTGTAATTGGAATGGCGAGTTCACCAAAGATTGCAGTTACGTGACGAGTACCAGACCCTGGAGACTGTGTGCCACCACCAGTAACTAAACCGTCTACTGAAGCTTGATCAGGGTTAACTGAGAAAGTTTCGTATAGTGCTTGAGCACCAATGGCCGCGCCAACTGGTCCTGAAGGGAGATCAAAAAGCTCACCATTTGTTCTTAATTCAATTGTATCTATTCTTGATTCAGTAACTTGAAATGGGTTGTACATTACTCCTGGAGCGTTACAGGCCGAAAGATCTCCGCCGCCAAAAATAGGACATGAGCCATTATTGATATTATTAACAAGGGCCGCCTCAAGAGCATAACCATTTGTTGAGTTCTCTTCTCTTCTAATTCTTTCTGTACCAGCAGTAAGGTCAGCTTCCCAAGAGTCACCGATATAACGTTTAATACCTGCGTTAACGGCGTATGAGTTTGTAATTACTTGTGTATCTCTTGTGCCAAGAGCTTCTGATCGCCATCCAACGTAAGGTAGTACTGTCCCTGCTGGAATTACAGTTCCATTAGCAAGAGTAACATTTGTTGGTGTTGTAAAGTCTCTAAGAGCAACTACGCCAGGAGCATAGTTCCAGGTGGTTTCTTTTCTAGTTGCAGAAGCCTGAGCATGAAATTCTGTTAGTGAGTTAATATTGTATGTACCACTAGTAAGAGCATTGAATTGTTCTATTTTTGGTAGACCAGTTGAATAGTCTGCAAAGTTAAAGTTACAGGCCCCTGTTTCAGGGTCTAAAGTCGTACAGCCCTGAACCCCTGCTAAATTGCCATTATAAAGTACTGTAGGAATAGGGGAGTTGATACTTGTCCCTTCATCAGAGTAGTCACGATCACGATCAAAAATTTGTTCGTTATTTCTATACTGGAAAGAGGCCATGACAGACCCTTTTGAACCGGCAGTTCCATATACACCGGAAATTGTTTGGCGGTTACCACCTTCAAGCTCAGTTACTTCTTGTCTCAAAGAGATCTCAGCACCGACATAGTTTTTCTTTGTAATAATATTAACAACACCACCAACGGCATCAGAGCCATAAGTAGCAGAACCACCAGACTTAAGAACATCGATTCTTTCTACGGCGGCCATTGGTATAAGGTTAAGGTCAGTTGCAGCGCCGATACCGTCTTTTGCCATTCTTCTTCCGTTAAGAAGAATTAGAGTTCTATTCGCACCCAAACCTCTAAGTGAAACAGTTGCCGTATCTGCAGTAGCTGATCCAGAAGACTCTCGACCACCACCGAATGAACTGGCAGTAAGGTCACGCATAACGTCGCCAACAGAGTTGTAACCAGTCTTATCAAGGTACTCACGGTCAAGAGATTGAACCGGTTGAGCACCTTCCATATCGACACGTTTAATATATGAACCTGTCACTTCAATTTTTTCGTATTGCTTATTGTCTTTTTCGGCTTGTTTTTCAACTTCAGTTGAGTTGCTGAAATCAGGCATTTCCGTTGTTGAAGTTTGGGCCAAAAGTACGGATGGTGAGATGGCCATGATTGTGAGAGCGATTTTTAATTTCATAATGTCCCCAAATGTGTGTGTTCATAACAGATATCTAACAAACCTTACTTCTGAAAACTAACTTTCAGGAGGCGAGGCTTATCAGAAATCCTTTTCTATGTGCTAGGTCAATAATGCAAAGTTGTTGCCAATTTTTCGTAATAATCTCGCAACGTAAAATTGATAATCTAACTTAGTTATTCACATGAGCACCGCGGCTATTTCTTACCACCATATGGCACCAGTGGTATCAAAATGTCTTCGAGTTTAGAAATTTTTATAGTCTTATGGTGTCAACCTGACCAAAAAGGTTGCTCTTTTACCTGAATAATAGAGTAAGTTTTACAAGGATATTGCTTTTCTTACATTTTAATTAATTTTTAGAATTAGTTTTTGTCTCTTCTGTGGCCCACGCTATAATAAGGTGAAGAAACTTTAAAAAGGATTTTAAGATGCAAGCTCTTCATAAGCTAAAAGAGGTTGGTCAGGCTTTAAAGCGCAAAAGAATGTGGATTAACTTACTTCTTGGCTTCTCTGGCGGACTTCCGATCATGATTGTTTTCTCCGTCGTGAAGATTTGGGCCAGAAGAGAAGGGGTGGACCTTTCAACTATCGGCTTGATGGGGCTTGTTGCACTTCCATACTCATTAAACTTTCTCTTAGGTCCAGTTTTGGATCGTTATAGTCCTTTTAAATTAGGCCGCAGACGTTCATGGCTTCTAATTACCCAGATTGGTCTGGTCATTTCTATCTTCAGCCTTGGTTTTTGTGAACCAAAGGAATCTATGAAGATAGTTGCTTTTGTAACATTCATTATAGCTATTTTTGGCGCCACCCAAGATGTCGCGATTGATGCTTACCGCAGAGAGATTCTTCCTGATGAAGAAATTGGTATGGGAGCATCGATTTATGTTTATGGCTATCGCGTCGCCATGCTTGTGACTAGTGGTGGTGGTCTGTGGTTGGCAGATGCTCAGACAATGGGCCTCTCTTTTAATCAGGTCTTTCAAATTCTTGGACTTTTAATGACTGTAGGAGTGATCACTACCTTTATAGCGACTGAACCAGAGGTAACAGGTGAAACGCCAAAGAATGTTAAAGAGGCCGTCGTTGATCCTTTTATGGAGTTTATCAACAGAAGAGGTTGGGGAGCAGCTTTTGCTATTTTGGGCTTTATCTTCTTCTTTAAGTTTGGTGACGCAATTGTAGGAACGATGCTTAGTACCTTCTATGTTGATATGGGTTATTCGAATAAGGTCATAGCAGAAGTTACTAAAGGTATTGGCTTTTTTTCAACGATGGCGGGCCTTGGTGTTGGTTCCCTCGCCATTTTTAGATTTGGTGTTGTGCCATGTCTATTAGGTTTTGGAGTATTGCAGTGTATTTCGACGTCCTTATTTTCGATCCTCACATATGCGTCTTTTAAAGGTACGTGGGGAGCCTTGGCCGTAGTTATTGGCTTTGAAGACTTTAGCTCGGGTCTTGGAACGACAGCGCTTATTTCTTTTATGGCCACAATGACCAACAAAAAATATACGGCGACTCAGTATGCCCTTTTTGCTTCATTAGCTGCCTTAGGGAAAACTCTCTTTGGTGGAGGAGCGGGTTATGCTGTAGAGGCCTTTGGGTATGTTCCTTTTTTCTATGCGGGAAGCCTGGCGGCGATTCCGGGGATGGCCTTAATCTTTGTTATGAATAAAATTAAAGAGAAAGAAAAAGCCGAAGAGGGAAACCTTCCTCAAGCTGAAGTGAACGGATGTGCAGGGTAGTTGAATGGGCATGAAAATGTGGAGCCTTTTTAAGGTCGATAGAATTAGCAAGCTTTTAAAGAGTGCTTATGAAGCAAAGTCTCCTTTAACTTTGTGGCAACACTCCACTCAGCAATTATTTCAATTGAAGGGCAATTTAACTAATTTAACGGATAAGAATTGTGAGTTGGTATTAATTGAAAAATGGGAGGCAGGACAAATAGATATGAATGAGGCCATTTATATTCATTGTCCCGTCAATGGTTTTATCTTTAAGAGAGAGAAGTTTACATTTGATACAGGTGAGATTTCTTTTAAAACACCAAGTGAATTAATGTTGCAAGAGAGACGCAGAATCGAGCGTTTTAAATTCCGTTATCAAGATTTTAAAAGTCTTAGTTTTGAAGTTCGCAATGAAGAAGAGACTCAGAAGTATAATTGTAATCTCATAGACCTCTCTACTGCAGGTCTTTCCTTCGTCGCCTCAGCTGAAGACGTTAATAAATTTTCGTTTGGAGAAAAGGTTTTAATTACTCATATTACAGATCAAAAATTAGAGGAAGACTGTCAAGCTATTGTGAGCTCGATCTCTAAGTTTGGGCAAGTTGAGGGTTTAAAAGAGAGATCAAATAATCTCGAAAGTATGCGGGTGGGTCTTGAGTTTAAAGTAGCGATGGAATCAGTATCTTTTAAATCGGTACAATCCCTCGTGAATCGTACGCAGAAGAGAACCAGAGGTTTGGAAGTAGATGGCTTTAATGGGTTAAATGATACCGAGCAGTTGAGAGTTATTAAAAAAGTTGGTGAGGAAAATCCGGTATTAGCAGGACACCTCTATGAAAATGTCGAAACCTTAGATCGGCTGCGCTATCTGACAGGCGAAATGAAACAAAAATTTTGGCTTGAGGTAAATCAAGATATTCTTGCCGCTGCCTTAAGGCTTTCATCAAAAGAGCTGATTTACGACCTTTTAAATGATGTAACGGACACGATGAGGAAGGAGTTTCTCTATAAGCTTGATTGCCCAAAATCTCCGTCTGCTATTGATAAGGCCCAACGAACAATTTGTGAATTTATTCATAAAAAAGAAAAGGATGGCGTTTTCGTTCTTTCTGCCCAATCTTTTACAAAGTATGTTTAATACTTTTCTTTTAAAAGTTTTTTATTAAATCTTTTCATAACCCATAAATGAATTAAGGCCTGAGTGTATTTATAAATATACCAAGGCAAGCGCGGATGGAACTCATGAATGCCGACCAAAGTATAGCGCGAGTCAAGAACATCTCGAAATTCGAGTCGGCCTCTTCCCGCTCCATGGGCCAGTAGTCCACCCAATATGTAAAAGAGTTGCCTGTCTGGAGTACTTCGCTCTCGACTAAATTTTAAAATAAGAAGAGGAGTTCCAATAATTCCTAAATTAAATGAAAATACATCATTTTCTTTTTTAACTTTTATAAAGGGCGCCAGTAATGCTGGAATCCATTCCATATATAGGTTTGCAACCTTGTAAGCAGGAGATCGCATTACAGTATCAAGCCTTTGAACCGAGCGAACTTCTTTATAGGTTTCATCTTCGCCAGTGTAGGCAAATGCATGGGGTGTATATTCGGTATGATGCTTTAAGCATGATATCAATTCTTTATTAATAGGAGTTAATTCACGATCAAAAGGAAAAACATTCTTTGGGTTAACAACCATATGATGTTTAAGAGAATAAATGAGAGGGGTGACAAGTGAGGCCGGTGCTCCGGTAATAAGGGACACCCAGTTCTTTGATAGCTTTTGTGATAGAAAAGGAAAAGAGAAGAATAATCGCTTTCGCCCCATAAGTTCAGCTACACGTTGGATGAGGTTTTTATAACTTAAGACTTCAGGGCCCCCAAGATCATAGACCCGATTATAATGGGCTTCATTTTTAACACAGCTACTTATAATTTTAACAGCGTCTCTTAAGGCTATAGGGTTTGATAATGTGTCCGTCCATTGGGGAAGTATCATGGCTGGTAGAGTTTTTACTAAATTAATAACCATAGTTGAAGATGAACCACCTGGTCCTAATATTAGACCCGCTCTTAATGTGGTGAGAGGAATGAGGCTGCCCCCTAAGGTTCTCTCTACTTCGAGTCTACTTCGTAAGTGATCGGATAGATTTTCACTTTCGGGAATGATTCCCGAGAGGTAAATGATCTGTTTAATATTCTTCTTCTTGCATGCCCTAATGAAATTATCAGCTAAGATCAAATCTAAATTATCAAAAGTTCCTTGCGTAAGGTGTGCCCCTGGCAGCATGGAGTGAACTAAGTATATAGCAACATCACACCCTTCAAGGGCATTCTCAATATCAAGCATAGAGAAGAGGTCACACTTCATCCATGTTTGTCGTTGATTATTAAAGCTAGATTTATCTCTTCGAGAGAGGCAATTGAGGTGATAATCACTATTTTCTAACAGGCCTTTGACTAAGGCCTTTCCGATAAATCCACTAGCGCCAGTTATAGCAATACCTGTCTTTTTTTTATTTTCGTTCATAAAGGAATTGTATTCGATGTTCATTGAGACGTCTTACATAGAAATACTAAATATTTTTAGGCAAGCTTTTTAGTCTTGTATAGCTAAAGGGTAAACATTTCCACATGAAGATGAAGTTCAGGAAAAATATTAAAATAGAACTCTAATATCATTAATTGGGAGTTTACGGATGTTTAAGGCCCATCTTTTATTAATATTGTTTTTGATCTCTTCCTTCTCTATTTCTGTGCATGCACAACGTTTTAAAATACCACCAAGAGATAAGAGCTTTCTAAAATATGGACAGGCAGAAGAGACTGGTCTTAATCCCGAACATTTTGATGTGGTTATTTGGAATATACTCAAAGCTAAAAAGAAGAGGTTTTCCAAAGAGTTTGCTTCTTTTGGTTTGAAAACTGATCTCTTTCTCTTACAAGAAGTATCGATAGTAGGTGAGTTCTTTAATGCTTATTTACCTTATTCAGCACATGAAATTCACTTTGGTGCTTCCTTTAGTTCCAATAAGAAGGGCAATGTCATTCTTTCGGGTACTGCCATTTCAAGCAACACAAAACCTGTTGCGAGTGGAATGCTTAGAAGTCGAGAATTAGAACCCTTTGTTAAAACACCGAAAGTGGTTACTTGGATGAAAGTGCCTTTTAAAGGATTAAATACAACACTTCTTCTCGTAAATATTCATGGACTTAATTTAACAAAGAATCGAGACTTTTTTAAGCAAATGGATGAATGTGCCAAAATTATTAATGCCCATAATGGTCCGGTAATTTTCGCAGGTGATTTTAATACTTCTGACCTCGAGAAATATAATAAAATGAATCAAGTAGCTCTTGATCTAAACCTTTCTCCAGTTGCCTTTTTAAATGATAAGAGGAAGAAATCCAAATTTAGTCGACTTGTAATCGATCATACTTTTGTGAGAGGCCTCAGAGTAAAGACTGCTAGGGTTCACACAGAATTAAAGGGCAGTGATCATAAGGCCATGTCTTTGGTTTTAAGCCTTCCATAAAAATATGATAAGTATTTCTCATCAAACAGATACGGGTAGAAAGAGAGATCATAATGAAGATTTTTATGATTTTGATGAGTCCTTAGGGATATACGTCGTATGCGATGGGATGGGTGGCCATGCCTCCGGGGAAGTGGCATCTGAGATGGTTTGTAAGGCCATTATTAGAGTTCTTTCTGAGAAAAAGAAGATTATTCAATCTCTTACCGATCCTAGTGATTCTCCAAAGAGGCGAAGAATAGTCGAGTTTATTAAAGAGGCCGTTATTGTGGCCAATAAAGAAGTTTATGACCTTTCGGTTGCCGACCCGTCAAAGGGAGGAATGGGGACAACTCTTGTCCTCTCCCTATTTACGAAGGCCGGAGTTTTTATTGCTCATGTCGGCGATAGTCGAGCCTACCTTGTTCGTCAGAAAAAAGTCATTCAGCTTACAGAAGATCACTCCCTTGTTAACGAAATGATTAAGGCAGGTGTGATAAGTAAGGAGAAAGCGCTTAATCATCCCCAAGGAAATGTCATAACAAAGGCGGTTGGGATTCAAGAGGGAGTAACACCTGATGTTCTTTTCTATGAGTTTATAGAGGGTGATTCCTTTTTTCTTAGTTCTGATGGGCTTCATGAATACCTTAAAAATGAAGATATTATTTCTATGTTAGAGAAAAATAAAATCAACACACTCGCTAAGGATTTTATTGATTTCGCCAATCAAAGAGGCGGTAAAGATAATATCACTTGTATTTGTATTCAATACGGTAATGCAGGAGCACCTCCTGCTCATCCTTCTCAAATTACTGTTACGACTAAAGTCGAAACACTAAAAAGAATACCTCTCTTTAGTAGTTTAAACTTTAAAGAGATGGCGCAGGTTTTAGAAATAACCCAGGTTCGTAATATTAAGGGCGACACTGAGGTTATGAAGGAAGGAACAACTGGTGAGGATATGTACATTATCCTTAAAGGAAATGTTGGAATCTATGTTGGAGGTAAGTTGGTCAATGAATTAAGGCCTGGTCAATACTTTGGGGAAATGTCCTTAATTGATAAGAGTCCTCGCTCTGCTACGGTAAAAACTATCGCAGCCTGTAAAATGATGCGTCTTACGAGAAGTGATCTCTTCCCACTTTTAAAAAGGGAGTCTCGAATTGGTCTAAAAGTTTTTTGGGCCTTCTTACAAAATATGAACAAAAGATTAAGGGTCAATGATCGCTTGGTCTCTGAGATCCAGCAAGTAGAAGATCGACAGGAAGAACCGGGAATATTTGGTTTAAGTTCTCTAGACAAATAAATTTGGGGCCGAAGCCCCAAATATAATTAAAATGAAAGTTTCTCTAAATCTTCAGCTCCACCGATATTTTCTCCATTAATAAAAACTAAAGGATAAGTCCCTTTCCCACCAAGACTTCTCAGCGTAGAGGTTTTAACACCTTTAATTTCAGTATAATGAACATCTTTAGACTCAAGTATTTCTTTTGCTCGAGCACAGTGTGGACAACCTGGTTTTGAAAAGAGAGTGATTTCTCTAGGTCTTTCAGCACCTGGTTTAATATAGTCGAGCATTGTGTCAGCATCACTTACTTCAAAGGGATCGCCTGGCTTATCTGGTTCAATAAACATTTTCTCAATCACACCGTCATTAACGAGCATGCTGTAGCGCCACGATCTAGGGCCAAAACCAATATCGGACTTATCAACGAGCATTCCCATTCCCTTAGAGAAGTCTCCATTACCATCAGGTAGGAATGTTATATTTTCTGCTTCTTGGCCTTCCGCCCAAGCATTCATGACGAAGGTATCATTCACTGAAAGGCAGATAACGTCATCAATACCACTCTTTTTAAACTCTTTCGCTAAGTCATTGTAGCGTGGTAAGTGGGTTGAGCTACATGTTGGAGTAAAGGCGCCGGGTAGAGCGAATAGAACGACCTTCTTTCCTTTGAAAAGTTTCTCTGTTGACCATGTTTCCCAGTTTCCATGATGCCTTACTTGAAATTTTACTTCTGGGATTTTTTGCCCTTCTCTATTTTCTAAATTGTGTGTCATAAACCCTCCTTAAGGATTAAATGGTTTTTAAAACTTCTTCTCTTTTTCTATTTCGAATTTTTCCATTGATATCATCTAGTGCATCGACCGCAGTGTCCCATGCAGTATAGATTTGTTTTTTTGTATTGGCCCTAAGATCTCCGGCAACGTAAAGGTCATTTATAGAAGACTCGCCCTTATTGTTAGTCTTAACAAAGCCTCTTTCATCAGTATCTGTTCCTAGGGATAATGCCAATTTGTTGTAAACAAGCATGCCTTGGCTGATGAAAGCAAAGTCGACTGGGAGATACGATCCATTACAAAAGTAAAAGCCCTCTAGGTTACCTTTCGATTTATCTCCCTTAACACCATCAAGACCTGAGGTAATAACATCTATATGGTAGTGCTTAAGTAGCTTTTTTACTTTTTCACTATACTCTGGATTTTTTCCGTCGGTAAGAATCGTCATATTAGGGGGCGAATATCTTTCATGTAAAAGAATAGCGACCCAAGCAGCATCTTCAGTGTGACCAATGACTGCTGTCTCTTTTCCCAATACGTGATGGCCATCGCAACGAATACAATAATCAACTGACTGCACATTTGCGTAGGGAAAGATGGTCTTTATCGAACCTTCAATTTCTGGTTGAACATCCATGACCCCAGTTGCTAATACGACATATTTGGCGTCATAACTATCTCCGGAATCAGTTGTTAGGGAAAAGTATCCATTTCTTTTTAAGATTTCCTCAACGCCTGCGCCCTTAAGGAAGTTTAGGTTCTCTGAAAAGGGTGAATCCTCGATAAACTTAAGTGTTTCTTTATTTGGATCAATTACGCCTTTTTTATAAATCGTAAATCCTGGGATATTTTCCACTTTTGAGACCCATTGGGCGCGGGAGCGCTTCTTATCTTTAGAGTTGCCACCAAAGAGAATAATTCTGTCGTTATTTAACACTCCTCTCAAAGCGGCCATCATGCCGGCAGCACCAGCTCCAATGATGGCAATATCGTAAATGTCTTTATTAATTTTAGCTTCCATTTATGCTCCTATTCTTTTGTTATTATCAGCATAAAATCATTAGTATTGAAGTATCATTTTTATATGGAGTGATAGTTAAATACTATGAGGAGATTGTTTTAATGGTTTTATATAAATGATATTTATTGCCTCTGTTCATGGGTTTCAGCATTCTTTATATAGGGAGTGTATGGGACTTATAGGAGGTTTTAGGAATCGGAGCTAAAATATGACAAATAAATATTAAGGAGAATTCATGAAATCTTTATTTATAATTTTCGCAATTTTTGGAATGACCTTTGCTTCTCTAGGGCAAAGTGAAGATTTACAAACTGAGAAGGCCGAGACGCGCAAAGAAAGAAGCGAGAAGAGAAAGGAGAATCGCCAGGAGAATCGTGGCGAGAGAAAGGAGAATCGCCAAGAGAAACGTGGCGAGAGAAAAGAAAAGCGCAAAGAGAAGCGCGGCGAGAAAAAAGAAAAGCGCGGCGAGAAAAAAGAGAATCGCCAAGAAAGACGTGGCGAAAGAAAAGAAGGGCGCCAAGAAAAGCGTGGTGCTAGAAAAGAAAGTCGCCAAGAAAAGCGTGGCGATCGTAAAGAGAGTCGACAGTCCAATCGCCAAAGCAGAAGAAAGAGTCGGTAGTATTTATTTATCGATCAACTCTTTGAATGCATGAGTTGATCGAGGCTCTTTCCTAATAAGTAAAGTAACTATTTTTCTCTTGGGTATTAAGGTTCAATTAAGACTTTTTATAAGTGATGGGACTTTTTCTTTTTGGGTACATCTCTTGGCAGAGCATGCACCTAAGACCATCACAGCCACGGGCCTGGCAGTATTCCCTTCCATAGAAGATGATTTGTAAGTGGAGATCATTCCAGCGGTCTTCTGGGAAAAGTTCTCTACAGTCTGCTTCAGTTTGCACGACATTTTTCCCATTTGTTAAACCCCAAATCTGACAAAGGCGATGGATATGGGTGTCCACTGGAAAGGCCGGCACACCAAATGCTTGGCTGACTGTAACAGAGGCGGTTTTATGACCAACTCCAGGCAGTTTTTCTAGGGCCACAAGGTCATTAGGGACAATGCCATCGTGCTCATTAATAAGAATTTCAGAGAGATACCAAATGGCCTTGGCCTTTCGTGGTGCCAAACCACAGGGGCGAACGATGTCTTCAATTTGTTGGATGGTTTTTTTGACCATGTCATAGGGGTTATCAGCAAGCTCCCAAAGCTTTGGAGTGACTAGGTTAACTCTGACATCAGTACATTGAGCAGAAAGTAAAACGGCAACCAAAAGAGTGTAGGGGTCTTTATGATCTAGTGGGACAGGCACTTCAGGAAAAAGTTCATCTAATCTCTCATTGATATGATCCGCTCTCTCCTGTTTTTTCATCGAAACTGGTCCTCACTAAGACCGAGCCACTCAAGGGCACTGCCACTGAGAAGACGGGTCTTTTCTTTTTCAGATAAATTGTCCATGGACTCAATGAGCTTTCCTGGTTCAAGCTCACCGAGAGGGAAGGGGTAATCAGTTCCCAACATAATTTTATCAACACCAAAAAGGTCAATATTATATTGAAAGGCCTTAGGGTCGTGATTAATGGAGTCCACATAGAACTTCCCAAGGTAATCGCGAGGATTTATTGGATTGTCCACTTGGCATAGATCGGGTCTGACGTTAAAGCCGTGTTCAATGCGACCTAAAGTGAAAGCAAAGGAGCCTCCACCGTGGGCAAAGCACACGCGAAGTTTTGGAAACTTCTCAAAGATACCGCCAAAAATCATTGAGCAAATGGCCCTTGTTGTTTCGGCAGGCATTCCAACTAACCAAGGTAGCCAGTAGTCAGGCATAGTTTCTTTACCCATCATATCCCATGGGTGAACGAGGAGGGCCGCTCCAAGTTTTTCTGCTTCTTCATAAAAAGGGTAGAGGCATTTATCGGAAAGGTTGAGCGATCCATAATGACTTCCAATCTGAACACCCGGCATGCCGAGGTCTTTCATACAAAAGTTAAGTTCTTGGCAGCCAAGCTCGGGATCATTGAGAGGTATCGTACCAAGTCCTACAAAACGCTTGGGGTGGCGTAATACACTCTTAGCAATATCCTCATTAAGGAAATGATTAACCGTCAAAGTATCCTGAGGTTTTGCCCACTCAGAAAACATGACGGGAACAGTTGAAAGAACCTGAACATCTACATTGAATTTATCCATCTCTTCGAGACGAACATCAACATCCATACAATTGGGTTCTACGGTCCTAAAGAAATGGCCATCATCACGGATCATATCCGCATGTCCGTCTTCTTTTGGGTGAAGCTGGATAAAGCCACCGTATCCAAATTGCTTTTTAAAATCAGGAAGCCTTTTTGGAAGGATGTGATTATGAATGTCGATTTTTAATGGCTTCATAATGGGTCCTTCCTAATTATTTACTTTTTAACTTCCCACGTTGTCCCACTTGGAGAGTCCATGATCTCAATACCGATGGCCAAAAGCTTATCGCGGGCCTCGTCTGACTTTGGCCAGTCTTTAGCGGCACGGGCCTCATCTCTTGCGGTAATAAGAGCTTCAACTTCAGCTTTATCGATGCCCTTTTCTCTAATGAGTATCTCATCGAGAGTTTTCAAAAATTCAGTAGGGTCCTCTAAGAATAAGGCAGAAACCTGGGCCCATGAAGCAAGCCACTCTTTAAAGGCGATAGCCGAGGCCCGCGCATTAGGGTCTTTCTTTTTCTTAGCAATATTTTGAGCATTAAAAACTCTTACAACCTCATATATATTGGCCATCATCTCGCCAGTATTAAAGTCATCGTTTAGTGCCTTCTTAATGCGAGCATCTGCCTGATCCATTATTTGCTTAAGGGCCTTATAAGGGGCACCACCTTCAAGAGTGCTCTCTGAGATGAATTGATCCGCTTCTCTTAAAGATTTATAAACACGTGCTAAACCAGAAACTGCTTGGTCAATTTTTTCTTCATTAACATTGAGCATTGAGCGGTAGTGAGCGGAGAGCATGACGAACTTGAGAATCTCTGGATGATACTTATCCATGAAGCCTCTTGCCGTAATAACATTGCCCAAAGACTTACTCATCTTTTGATCTTTTAAGTTAATGAAGTTGTTATGCATCCAATAATTGCAATACTTCTTACCAGTGCAACCTTCACCTTGAGCAATCTCATTTTCGTGGTGAGGAAAGATCAGATCAATTCCACCACCATGAATATCAATAGATTCGCCTAAAATAGCGCGGATCATAGCAGAACATTCAATATGCCAGCCTGGACGACCTTTACCCCAAGGGCTATCCCATGATGGCTCGCCGGGTTTGGCAGGCTTCCATAGAACGAAGTCCATTGGGTTCTTCTTTCTTTGATCGACCTCAACTCGTTGACCGACTTCAAGCTCATCTAATTTTTTTCCAGATAGCTTGCCGTAGTTTTCAAAGTTATCAATAGAGTAGAAAACCTCTCCATCGATGACGTAAGCTTTGTCGTTTTCAATAATTCCTTCGACAAGCTTGATGATGTCATCCATGTGTTCTGTCACTCGGGGATTCTTTGAGTGGGGGCGAAGCTTCAAGCGATTGTAGTCTTCTTCAAAGGCCAAAATATAAGTTTCCGAAATTTGAGAAGAATCGACACCCTCGGCATTGGCCCTTTTGATGATCTTGTCATCAACATCAGTATAGTTATAAACATAGGTCACTTCATTGCCCGTTTTTTCCAGCCAATTGCGAACTAAGTTAAAAAAGATGGCCCCTCGAAAATTTCCAATATGAAGATAGTCGTAAACAGTAGGACCACACACATACATGCGCACCTTGCCATCTTCTATGGTTTTAAAAGGCTCTTTTGTTTTACTAAGGGTGTTATAAACAACCAGTCCCATACTCTTTGCTCCTGTAAAGTCCTTAAAATTTAGTTGAAATTTCGTATTATCGCAAAAAAAGAGTCCCCTTAGGGACAGAAGGCCGTAAGCTTTACCCAAAAAAGTTGAGAGATAAGAGTTTTTAAGAGAAAATCATTCATATCAGTAAGATAGCACACCATAGCATTGAGGTCTAACGTGTCAGAAAATATCATTATCATTCTTGTTATTGCCTTGGTTTTTGTTGTTCTGCTTCTTGTCGGAGTCATTCTTTATTTATTTAACCGGCTTATGAAAGAGAAGGATATGACCCAAGCCCCTGAGCATTCCACGGAACCTTCAAGGGATTTGAAAAAACTTAAAGAAAGAATGGAGGCAGCTGATGTTAATTATTGCTCCAATCACCCCCAAGATTATGCCAAGGGGATGTGCTCTATTTGCCAAGATTGTTTTTGTGAAGAATGTATAAAAGAGCATGATGGTCTTACATTTTGTGGCCCACACTTTCGGGTGTTTGTTAGCCATGAATGGGTAGAGCTTGAGTCAATTATGACAACTCCGGATACGCCAGAGACGGCTTTTCCGATCTATGATTTCAAAAAGAACTTGTGGGAGAAAGAAGGCCTTCCTGCGATTATTTCAACTCATTACAAAATCAATATCGATACAGATACCATTGAAAGTTATGTAAAACTTTTGGTGCGTACAGATGAACTAGATTCATTAAGCGAACGTTACAATAAGTTTAAACATTAAAGGGAGTTCAGAATATCTTTTGAGCTTATTATAAAAAGAAAACCCCCCTGGGGAGCCAGAGGGGTATATTGGGTTAATCAGGTTTCACCAGGCTTTTTCTCCCATTCAGGACAGAAGAGGCCGGCCGGACTATCCGGGAGGTTTCCCTCGGGCAAAATCCATTATCTATCGTGGACCATCACGGTCAAATTAAACTTTTACTTCTTTTATAAGGGGCTTAACCCCAGCTTTGGCAATTTGAATGTCTCCTCAATAAATCAAAGGAGCGTTACGGGGGTCCAACCTCGCCGATAGAGTGCAGTCTAAAAAACTCTCGCAGACTAATCATAATAATGACCTCCAAATTTGGTCTTCTTAGGTCTAACTAAAAATGCATGCTGCTTTTAAAGCGGAAGGGTTCACGGTCTTATAACCTCCTAAATAAAGCCATCCGCTTTTCTTAAGGATAAGTTTAGCCCCAAGATATTCCCTGACAAAATAAGGCCTTTAAAAGGTACTTATTAAAATTTGTTTGGATGGAACTTTAATGACTTAGCTCTATAGCGCCTGCAAGGATGGGCAATTTCTTTAGTATTTGCCTAATTTTACCGCTCGAGGACGTTTGTTTACAATGTGTTTATGAAGAGAATTGGTTCATTAATTTTTATACTTTCTGCCCTTGTTCTAGTTGGTTGTAATAAAGAGGACAGTAGTGGTGTTAAAGCGGCGTCTGGTAAGTTTTCAGGAGCTGGAGAGTGGTCTCAAGGAGATTGCATAGACCGTGCTTTGAGTCCGTATATCTATCAAATTGCAGAGGTTGAAGGTAGCAGCGTCTATTTGTATAAAATGGGTGAGATGGGCAAGAAGGTTGTCAAAAAAACTTTTGAGGAATTAAAAAAGGGCAAAGAACCTTTTGTAAAAGTTCCTTGCCCGTAATCTATTCTTAGTAAGCGTAAATTTCGTATGATCTTTCAAATGTAACGTAACGGCTTGTTTGACGGCCAGTACATACAGTTTCAAAGTATTCATTCTCATTACCCCAACGATTTGTGTAGTAACGAGTTGTTGAACATCTCTGTCCTTGACGTCTAAAAGTATAAACTCTTGTATCTGGCTGATAGTAGCGTTGACAGTCAATTTGTGAATTTGTGTAAAAGACTTCTTTACTGCTTGCTACTTGAACTGCACCAACGGCAGCAAAACCGATACCAACAGCTGAGATAACATCTCCAAGACGATCATTTCCTGTAATTCCACCAATCACTTGACCACCAATAGCACCGATGATTCCACCAACAACATTGCGGTTACCACGTTTTTGTTGTTCTCTGTTCATTGTGACAACACGAGATCTTGGTGTCTCATAACAAACCTGATACTCATGGCCATAATCAACACGTGGAGTAACAACAACGTCTCTTCTTGGGTTGTCCCGTCTTGGGCTTACGATAACTGGTCGTGTGTCCCTTCTTTCTTGTAGGTCACGTGCACTAATATAAAAGTTTTCAAAGTGAGAAGTACGATTAATATCAAGGGCCAGTTGGTAACGATAGTTACTGTTGATTCTGTCTGGATTATTTATTCTTTTAACTAAGATTGAAGGGCCAAGTCCGGCCACTCTATTTCTATCGTTATAAAGAACAATGCTAGTGCCGGCCATGAATGTGCCAAGCTCTTCAACCATCCCTCTGCGGTTTTCACCATAGATGGGAGTCGTTTTGTTTAAGACGATAGTCCTGCCATAAGCGGTACTGATCATCAGAATACTAAAAAATAGTGTTTTTAAAGCGTTCATATTCTCTCTCCTAGAGGGGTTTGTGAGAGAAACGTAACAGAATTCGGGACGCTGCGCGTAAGGTGTGTAATTTCTTTATGTTATGTCAGGATTTTTTACACAAGCTATCCACAAATGTGAAATTTGGTGAGGAGGTAGCTAATTACCAGAATGTGTTCTGTCTACGCCTTACTAAGGCGTATCTGCTCTTCCGTCCAAGGGCAGCCTGGGCAATGACTTTGACAACAGCCTGGAGCTTTATAATCTTCTGGCTCCGTCCTTACTTCACCCACTTGATAAACAGGTGACTGGCAGTAAGTTTCGCTGAGGGTTTTATAGCTCTGAGGACTTTTTTGAGGATCGGGGTGAGTGCCTAGGCCAAGTGCTAACTTATACTCATGGGCCTTCTCAGGTGTTTCAAATCTGATGGCATGGCTCGGAGGAGACTCACCAATAGGAATAAGGTAGCAATGTGGATTATCGTGAAGGATTTTGTATTCTCTCATTAGTTACTCAGGGGTATGGGTTTATTATCAATTCGTAAGAAGGTTTCTTCATTACAGGTTTGGTTATTCTCGAGGCATTGTCTTGCAAAGTTAGCTAAAGAATCTTGAGTTTCAATGTCAGAGAGAACTGTAATGCGTCCTTCTTCACTAACAATTCTCTTTGGTATTATACCAATAGGTGCATTAAGAGGCCTTGCCACTTTGTCCTCAACAAACTCCATAAGACTGTCGTCAACAATTTCATTTTTTACAATATCGCTGACGGGAGAGGTCACAAGACTGATGGCCTTGCCTAAGATATTGGCAAGGCTAGGGTTAACGTTTTCAATGTCATTAATAACTCTAGAATCAGTTAGGGTAGGGTTTAGGCAGACGCTTTGACCACAAACTTGAGGTTCAATATCCACGGTAACATTAATGAGATTTTGACCTACAGTACCAGTTAAGAGGTCATCCCCTTGGTCTACTCCAAATTCACAAAGAGCACCACCGACACGCGCTACTGTATTGAAAAGGAAACTTAACACAGGGACCTCCTTACTTGGAACGTCTTCTTGGCCACAGCGATTTCCAGCATTTAATAGGCGACTATCACATTGAATGTTTTTCAAATGGATTTGATGCTTGCTTGTTTGAGCATTCCAAATCAACTCAGGAGGCTTTTTAAAACGACAACGGTTATGGTAATTACCGGGTGTAGTAGAACAAGTTTTGACTTCATTTTCAAAGAGACAAAAATCAAAATTCCCATCATCAAAATTTTGGCGAACTACCGCATTGATCGCATCTGTGCTTATTGCCGCACTAAGATCATGCTCATCTCTTTCGGCCTTTGTGATAACGGTAGACTCTTGGAGTTGTCCTACTCCTTTGTCACATAGTTCTGGCATGGCAACCGTTAACTCGGGGCCTCCAGAAATTTCATTGAACCAATTTGTTGTGAGTTGCAAATCAACTTCTCTGTTTCGACGACTAAAATTAGCTTCAATAAGGTTTTGTTTTGCCATCAATTGTCTTTGGACCCTTCTTGCACGGTCTCTTAATTCCATAGGGACTCGACCGCGGGTACGGGAGTTTAAATTGTCATTAAATGTGGTCATAAAGGGCAAAAGATTATCTTTGATAAAATCTCCTGCATTGCGATCAGAACTATTTTGACTAATAGAGCGTTCGTAGACTTCGAGTTCTTGAAGAAGGTTTTCAAAAGACTCAAGGCTTGGATCAATGTCTTGTCGATTATCAAGATTATTACTATCTGCCAGTATAGTTACCAGTCTTCCATTCTTGAATCGATCTTGCATTTTGTTTAGAGATTCACTGTCAACAAGGTCTTGGGCATTGAAAACGGGGCGACGCATTTTTGTCGTCATAACTTGGTTATAGTTAGTGGCACCTTGAAAGGCTCTGATAGCTTCATTCGCTTTTTCCTTAGCAAGAGGAATCAGCTTTTTCTCTGCGGCATTTGCCACGGCAGTCATGACTGGAGCAGAGGCCGTCACACTATTATTAAAAGTTTCCTGCATATAAGGTAGGAATCGATTTCGAATAATGTCCTCAGTTTTAAAGGCCGTCTTGTTACCAATAGCACGGCCAATCGCGGCGCTTGAGCGGATGGTCTTATTGTAAGTGTTAGCAATAGTGTCTCCCGCAGCTTCCATCATAGACCATAGGCCCCAAGAGCTATCCTCGCTGGGACGTTCTTCTGCGGAAGGTTCTTCTTGCCAGATAGCATAGGCTTCCTCAAAAAGACCGATATTAGGTAACTGTGTGGGATTTTTTTCAAGGTTTAAATCAACTCGCATGGCACCGATATAATCAACGAGACCTTCCTCGTCACTTGCATTAGTTCCTGGGGAAGCGACTTGGCTGCCCTTTATATTGGCGAGCTGTTGTTTCATTTTGTCAAAATCGATAAAGCGCTTTAAAGTTTCTGGTCCTGAGTCTCTTAAAAAATTGGCAGCGTCACTCCAAGATTGCCAACTGAATTGATCAAAATTAATCGGAAATTCCATATCCTCTTCCATGAAATAGAGAGATAGGTAGGTGAAGAGAAGTTCGTCTTCATTGGCCTTATTAATATCAAAGTTTAAGAGTGCTTTTTTTGTTTCGGCGGTAATATCTGTAGGGACTTCGTTTTCAATATGAATGAGTTCCCCAAGTTGCCCATTAGCATCAACACTACCGTTGAAGCAGACCTTTGGTTTTACTTCAGCCGCAGGATCAATATAGGCCTTAGCCCCTTTTTGATTTAAGGTGGTATCTCTTATCTTAAGAGAAGCATCTAGCTCGAGCTCCATTTCATCAATAGGAATACAGACTTTAACCTTATCTTCATTTATATCTACATCTGAATGACCAAACTTAAGTGCATTGAATTCTAAATTATCAATTGAGGCATTTATCCCTGTATCGCCTTTTCCAATTTTAAAGGTATGAGGCCAATCTTGTTTGGCCAGAGCTTGATTCGCCTCGTTTTTGAGATCAATATTTTGAGTGACAGTATCAAAGCCAAGTTCAATAAGACTCTCTGTTCCGTTTTCACTGAGACGAAAGCGAGAGGTTTGACCACATAGTAGGGGGGTGCAATTAGGGGCACCACTAAATTCGTTAGCAAATATGGGCCTATCAAACAGTAGGAGCAGTACTAAAAAAGTTAATAGAAGTGAGCGAAAAACAGTCATGTAGAGCTTTTCGGTCCTATTTGGAGGGTATATTAAGGTAAAAATGGTATTAATTAGAACCTAAGTGTTTGATTTGTCGTTAGATATATTCTCAAATAGTAGTTATTTTGGTAAGGTTGGACTTTCTTAAAATAGATTTGAATGGGTAAGGTTGGATTCCATGGCTAAAAGTTTAAAAGATCAATTGAAGGAAGCAGGTTTTCGCTCTACAAAAATGGAAAATGAGCGTGACTCTGGAAAGGGCCGCGAGCGTAAGCAGGCCGAAAAACATCAAACTACACGTAACTTTTGTGAGCATTGTAATCTAGTCCAACCAGATGTTGAACGCTACAAACATAGAATGCCAACTACTGAAGCCGAGTGGATTTGTTTGAATTGTGCCGATAAGCTTATGATCGAAGATCGTTTTAGATTTTCTCAACAGTCTGATGTTTCTAAGAATGGAATGTTCAGAAGATACTTTGGTGCCACTAAAGATTTTTCTCAAGAAAGACCACAAGGGCAAAGACCAAAAGATGGTCAAAAAAATAATAAAAATGACTCTCAAAATAAAAATCCTGCTAAACCTAAAGGTCCCCGTAACTTCAACAAGTAAGAAATAACGGTCTGTTTACTTAGTTTACAAAATCTTGACATAAATCATGCCTTGACAGTGATATAATGAATATCATCTTGTAAACACAAGAGTTGGCCATTACTGATAAGGAGGTTGGCATGTTCACCACAAATAAACCTACCAGTGGTCTGGTAATACCTCCAATGCCTTAGTTTAGGGCAAAAGTTTTTTTAATTTTTTTTTAACAAAGATTCAAATTTTGAATCAAGGAGTAATTATGTCCAAAAAAAGAAACTATTCATATGATTGGGTAAGAAGTTATTTTATGAATCACTTTCCCCATATAAAAAAAGTTGAAGTCGAAGCCCATCAAGAGGGACCAGAGGAGTATCAGGCCTTGTTACGGGTAAAGGCCGGCAAACAATGGTTTGTTGTTAAGAAAAAAGGTGCCCACCTCGGGGATGCTTTAGGAAAGGCCAAGAAAGGAATGGCCGTGAAAGTTCGCAGAGAATGGGAAAAGTTTAAAAATCATAAAGGACAAAATATTGCCTTTGACGCTTAGTTTTTATTAGACAGCTCTTTTTCCGGTATTTAATGAAGAAGAGAAATATGTAATATTTAGCTAGCATTTCGGAGCTGTATGAAGTGATCGTGATTTAGCTCTAGGCGACTTTTAAAGCTTAGGGCCAGAAAGAAAAAACTGACAACTTGAGACTGCTACAAATATTTTTCCAGTACTATGGATTCGTCCTCCTGGCTGGAAGATAGGCAAGGAGTATAAAAGCTCCTTGCCTTTAATTTTTATTATTATGGAATTTAAAGACGATTGTCTTATTTATCGGCTGAACTTTATCAAAGACCCTAGAGAGATGTATGGGCTTTTGAAAAGTCAGGTCAACTGGCGTCAGGATAATATTACTTTATTTGGAAAAACCCATGCTATTCCCCGCTATCATGCTTGGTATGGGGACCCCGGCGCTTTTTATAAATACTCACGTATTACGATACCCATAAATGATTGGCACCCAGTAATAAAAGAAATTAAAACAGAAGTCGAAAAAGTCACAAAACTTAAATTCAATAGTGTGCTCTTAAATTATTATAGAGATGGTCTTGATAGCAATGGTTGGCATAGTGATAACGAGTCTGAGCTTATTAAGCCTATTCATGTTGCAAGTGTCTCTTTAGGGGCCATTCGTGACATGCAGTTTAGAAGAGTAGGGTTGACTAAAGTAGAGAGAAGCTTGAGTCTCGAGTCAGGTAGCCTTCTTGTGATGAAAAGTCCGCTGCAAGAATACTGGCAGCATCAAATTCCAAAAAGAAAGAAAGTGAATGAAGGAAGAATAAACTTAACGTTTAGATTAGTTTCGATTTCGTCTTAAAAAAGTCCCACAAAAAAATTCCTTTCTTTTGTGGAACCAGAAAGTGTGATGTCTCTGATTTAAATTTTTTTAACAAATTTTTCTCTTAAAAATATTTTATCACAATCACTCCAGCATCAAAGAAGAAACTCACCACTTTCTTCTTTTATTGCATTTTTTTAAGGGACAGTTATTGTCGGAATAATTCGTGGTGACTTAAGCACCTAATAATTTGTATTGCCGGATAAAACTACTAATCTTTAGCGCAGCTTTGGCCTAAATAAATTTAAGAGAGAAATGAAGGGAATACTTTTTTTGTCGTCTTTTTTTACAAAATCAAAGTCAATATTTAAGGACGACCAAAAATTTTTTGATAAATACTCTTTCTACCAACAAATTGGAGATAGAGTATGGGCTTCATTAATTTATCTACGATAGTTGATCCACAAGAAAAAGAAATATCATCAATGATCTGGGCGTGATCTCCATCTTTTAGTACCCTATGATGGTGGTGCCATTTCTTTAGAGGAAAAGGAAGGAGAAAGCCTTCATCAACAAAGGACCACTCATTTGAATCCTCTGTATCGTCTGTAATATGACTAACCCATTGTACCCTTAGGCCAAGACCCACACTAAGGTGAACTTCATCTCCTTTCTTACAGCCATCAAATCTCGTAACATCAAGCTGAACGATGGGAGGCTTTAGAGCTTTAAATAATTCGAGGTTAAAACCTTCTTTTACTTGAGTGAGAGAGGACTTAACTGGGGATTTAAAAATGAGTTTTTCCATATTAAC
>Ga0129324_10000280_pt1 | contig 36844 bp, 30 predicted proteins | sample CPBDNA_7_FD_96879 | JGI IMG/M metagenome (GOLD analysis project Ga0129324, IMG submission 96879) | Freshwater to marine salinity gradient microbial communities from Chesapeake Bay, USA - CPBay_Spr_15_0.2_DNA | ecosystem: Environmental > Aquatic > Marine > Coastal | place: USA: Chesapeake Bay...
CAACTACGCTAAGGTCAGCCCTTGCACACGCCTCGAAGACCGCACCCTGCAACCCGGCCCCGTCGCGACGCGTGCGCGTGAATTGTATTTTGAGTTTGCGGCGAAAGCCTGACGCCCGCATCAGGGCTTCAAAACCTAGTTTAATATTTCACTTAGGCGCGAGAGCGTCACCGTCTTCATTTTCAGTACTTTCGCTTCCGCTATCGTAACGACGCTGGATATTTCTTTCAGAACGGCCGACGACAATTTGTTGATATTTAAAATGGCTTCTGAACTTATTTCGGTCAGCTTGTTCGCGGCCTCTTCTGAAAATCTTGAAATCTTCAGCCTTGCTGCTTCGCCATCTTCGGCGGCACTTTTGAGTGTTCGCTCTTCCTCTTTTGATACCGCAAGTTTTTCGACGGCTATTTTTTCATTCTGTTCGATATCCGCCTTAACTTTGGCGACGTGCCCTTGAATCTTTTCGATCGCCGTACGGCTGTTTTCGGAGACTTGAGCAATCGCCATATCGCCATATCTTTTTATTTCTTCAACGGAACTATTGCAGCTATCTTCAATTTCCAATCGCGCTTCATCTACAAATTGGGTGATGATTTTTTTGTTTGCAACATTGGTTTCCCTGGAATTCTCGCTTTTTAGTTTATCAATCTTTAGGGCCGTCAGTTCTACAGTCGAAAGCAATTCGATACACGTGACCTCGGCATGCGATGCGATCCTCGCTGCTGCAACACGGGTATCAGCTTGTATTCTGGCATTTGCGATCTGATTAATTTCACCTATTGCCGCAATGGCGGTCACGACTTGTTGGGAAAACGTTGCTTCGAACGCCGTAACTGCGATGCGCCGATCACTTTCTATGCGCTTGTCCAAATCCTCAAGGGAATGGTCACGTTGTGGATTTTTGTCGGTCACGTATTTTCCATTCATATCTTGTGAAATGTGACGTAACTTGGGCAGTTGATCTGATAATTAGGCCCGGAATAGCGTCTGATTACCGAATAATATGCTTGATGACAGTTGTTTTGGCGTCACGCGTAGAGCCCTTGGATATCTGTGCCATTTTTAAGGACTTCGACAAAAGCGTCGACAACGTAGGGGTCATATCTAGTGACCCTACCATCAATCAATGTGGATAACGCTTTATTTTTTCCGGGGGCATGACGATAGGGCCGGTCCCCGGACATCGCATCATAGGTGTCGGCGACTGCAATAATTCTGGCTTCCAGGCAAATATCTCTACCCTTCAACCCGTTTGGGTAACCGGACCCGTCCATTCGTTCATGGTGTTGTCCGATCATATCGGCGATTGGCCAAGGCAAGTGCAGATGGCTGAATATTTCTCTGCCAAACTCTGCATGTAACCTGACCATATCTAACTCTGCACTCAACAACGGCCCCGTTTTATTGAGAATTTGCGCTGGAATAGCGATCTTCCCGATATCGTGAATGAGTGAGCCAAAGCATCTCTCCGCTGACAGGCCAAGCTGCCGCGCGATACCTGCGGTGATTAAAGCAACATTTGATTGATGGTGGCTGGTATATTCGTCACGCAGTTCAAGCGCCTTGCCGATCGCTTGCGTCATTGCCACAAGGACTTCCTCGTGGGATTGGTTCTGAAACTCTAATGACAGAGAATGCTCGTCGTCGTCTTTTGTCTTCAGCAGTTTCGTGACTATCGGCCAGCCAACTTTCACATAGACGTCGAGCTTTTCTATATCCGTTGCGTCATAAGGGGTCGGTCTGTTGCCAACCCCAAGAACGGCAACAATTTTGTTATCTGCAAGAATAGGAAAACTGATATAATTTGTGACTTTAAAATCAGTCATTTTAGTCTGACGGACCATACAGGTTTTCTCGGATTGGTTCTCTATCTCCGGTGCGCGGTTTGAAATGCTGTTCGTCCAGATTTCTGATGGCGCCGCTTGGTATCGCGTGTTGTGCGCCACCGGTCCATGGGTAAGGGCCGTGCCTGACCAGACCTTGAGGTCCAGTTCGCCTTTCACGTCATCATAAAAGTGAAGAAAACCCACCTCACTGTTGGTCTTTCGAACGACTAAGTCGACAAATTCCTGCAGAAGGTCGTGCGACGACAAATACTTCCTTAATGCGAGGCCAGTAAAGTCGCTGCTCTCAAAACATTGATCAGATAAAATGTCCATTAATTTTCAATCATCAAAAACTACAATTGTGGACAATAATCACATTATATTTTTGTAGTTGCTGAATTATGCGCTTTATAAATGTATTTAGATACTATTTATAAGACTTACATCGAACCTATTTTTACCAACAGTTTATTTTTTATTTTTTAAATGTTTCTATAATATCGCCGTTTCCTGCCCAAATCAGTGAAAATACGGCGATTCCCGAGCAGATAAAGCTGTGCGGCCGAAGCAGAAATAACAGTGTCGCCTAAGACTTTGAAGAATGGCTGCGTTTCTTTATAGTCACGCCTTTGACGAAGATTGATGAGGTCCCGCATGATTACCGTGATCGTAAACTTTCCAGCCCCAAAGGGCGCAACCGTTGAAAGCATGACGGAAGCGTTCAATACGACGGCACCGCTTTACGATGGTCTGCCGGGCCTCATCAGAAAGTGTTACCTGTTTGATCCTGAGACGGGTGTCGGCGGTGGCGCCTATCTTTGGGAAACGCGCGCGCAAGCCGAAGCGTTTTATGATCAGGCGTGGCGGGACCGGCTGACCGAGAAATATGGCGTGCCGCCGGATATCCGGTTTTTCGAGTCCCCGGTGATCGTCGATAACGCGCTGGCCACCGAGCCGCGCTAAGACGTGGATTACCATCGGCCCCGGGTTTTCGGGCTCTACCGAAAAAACCGATCAACACCTATGATGTAGATGCGGCATCAAACGTCGCGTATCGTGCCGCTGTCCAAATCAATCATCCGCGTTGCGGTTTCGAGGGATAATTGATCACCCGCCAGCGTAAGCAGTGCTGAGCCGTCACGACCGGTGAGCGTGATCGTACGTACTTCATCGCCTTCAGCGGAGTCCAATGTCCACTCTGCGTCCGCGAGTGCGGCCATCAAATGGCCGACGACGCGACTGCCAAGTTTTGGATTAAAGCGCCGATCCACCAACCCACTACGCGCGAAATAGCCCCGATCCGTGTCGTCAAATGTATCTAAAATAACGTCGATACCTGGGCTGGCCATGGCGCTTGCGACCGCTTCAGCAACCCGTACCGCATTCGCAGCCTCATCCTCAAATCCATCGGCCGGGCTGCCAGAGGTCGATTTCACATACAGGCAGATGTCGCGGCCGATATCTTCGGCCATACGCGCCGCGTCCAACGCCGCATCGGCCGGCTGCACATCGCGCAAAATGCTGACCATCAAGCCGGTGATTACATGGGCGCTATCGCTGGTTTTGAAAAACGCCTGCAGTTCATCGGACTCCGAGAACGAAAACCCGTGACTGATCAGATGGTTATATCGCCCGCCGCTGTGTTTGTTGGTGTCTTTGCGGTTCACCCGCGACAGATAGATCGGCACGTCACACAGTGATTTTAACGCGGTGATTTCAGCCAATGCCGACTCCGCGTTTTCCCAGTTGATGACGATTTCCAGCCGCTCAATCAGGTGGCGGTTCTCGGACAGCACCGTCTGTACGGCCGCCGCCGGCACGCCATAGGCGTAGACATGGAATAAATGCCCGGCAGCAACCATGATCTCCATGCGGTGCCTGACGCGCGCATCCAGAATATCTTGAATAGGCACGCGCATCCGCTTTAGGCCGATCTCCCACAGTGCCAACACCGGATAATCGTTTCGAGACAGTTTGCGCTCAAACTCGTCCACCCCGCCCGAGGGGGACACCACCATTTCGTCGGCCCACGCGTGGCGCATATCGATGCCGACGGCATGCGCGGTGGCTTCTTTGGTTTGCGGTATTTTGATCGTGGGAACGGGGGTGGGTAATTTCTCACCCTCGGATAGCGTCCGGCCATACGTCCTGACACATTCGATGACGTGGCCTTGTTCATATACGCGGACTAAAAAGTAGCCCAATTTCGGCTCGTCATTTCGACCCCATTGATCGCCAGGCCCGATCCGGTACATTTCCGAATAGTCGTGGCGCACAAATGCCGTCGACGGCAGGATATACATCTCGGTTTGGCCGATACGGTCATACCAAAAATTGTGAACGTGGCCGCAGAAAATCGCCTCAGGCTTATGTTTCTCGATTAGGTCACACAGCCAAGTCCGGCCCGGCTCATCGATATTGTCGTAAGACCCGTTCTCCGTCCGGTTGGACACATAGGGCGGATAGTGAATGAACAACATCGTACGTTTATCTGCATTTTCGGCGAGGTCACCCTCAAGCCATGCACGCTGCGTTTCCTCGTCCGGTAAGCCCGAGTTAATCAACTGTGCATTGATCACGACCAGATGCAGGTCGTTTCGGTCCGTCGCGTAATAATGATCCCCGAAGTGTTCCTGGAAAAGCGCAAGGCCATGGGCGTCAACGGTGCCTGCGGGCATCCACGACACCGGCTTATCGCCAACGTCGTGATTGCCGGCAACAAGGTGCAGCGGCGCCTTCAAGTCTTTGACCAGGGTTTTAAAATGATTGGCGGCGGCCTCGTAGGTGGGCAGCTCCGGCACCGGGTTCACAATGTCCCCAAGGTGCATGACAAATTCCGGGTCAGCCTGATTTAATTCTGCCACAACACGGCGGGTCCGAGCGTTCGCCAGGGCGTTCGCCGGATAAGGTGACGAAGAGTAATCCTCTTCTTGGTTCATGTGCGTGTCGGCAACAACGGCAAAGGTAAATAGGTGACGCCCAGAAACGGCCATATAATCATCCTCCAAAGATGCGCGTCATTATCCCGTTGCTTGATTGATTTGCAAATGGCGCGAAATGGCCCCGACCGTTGCGCGAATAATGACAATTGAAGGCGTGGATCGGGGACATGTGCGGGCCGTTAAAAAAACCCTCCGCGCCGAAGACGCGAAGGGTTTTTTATGGTCGGAGTGAGAGGATTCGAACCTCCGGCTCCTGCCTCCCGAAGGCAGTACTCTACCAGGCTGAGCTACACTCCGTCCGGATGCGGCGCGTGTTATAGCGTTCGTCGCATACAAGAGCAAGAACGGCGCGTCGTCATCATAAAAAAACTGCCGCCGGCGGCTGGTGCGCGGCAAGGCCATATTAACTAATTGAAATGTCATATTTCTCAGCTTGAAATGCCGCACATTGTGCGCCAGCCTGACCGCTTGCGATGAGGATAACTTTATGACCGCAGCGGACACAGACGAGACGCCGATAGAGTGCGAGATCAAGCTTGCCGGGTCCAAGGGGGCCTTGCGTTCGGCAGAAGCGGTGATCCGGCGTTTTGTCGGCGGCAACGTGTCATGGCAGACCGACGCGCTGTTAAGCGTCTATTACGATACCGTAGATCGGCGCCTGGCGCAGCGGGGGGCAACGCTCCGGGTGCGCCGCAAAAATCGCACCTATACTCAAAACGTAAAAGCTGCCGCTGAGGGGCCGGAAGGCGCGCTGGCAAATCGTCCGGAATGGAACGTTGATATCGCCGGCGCCCCACCCGATCCGGCGTTGCTGCCGTCGGCGGCGCGAACGCGCTTGGGGCTGGTGTTACCGGGTGAATTAAAACGTCTATTTGCGGTCGATGTCTCGCGCAAACGCGCCAATCTGATCCTCGACGGCGGCCCCGACATCGGCATTGCCGAGGTCGAAGTCGCAGTGGACAGGGGGACGGTCAAAGCGGGCCGCGCCACGGATGTGATCTCCGAAGTTGAAATTGAACTGGTCCGCGGAAATTCATCGGCGATCTATGATTTGGCGACGGCGTTGGCGGCGTGTGGACTCCGTGTCAGCAATCTGACCAAAGCCCAGCGCGGTTATCAGTTGTTGGATGGTCCGGGTGCGCCGGCGCAGCCGGTGCGGGCGCAGAAATTTATCCTCACCCCGTCGATGACCGTTTCCGAGGCGTTGGGCGAAATATTCCAAGCGGGACTCGCCAACGTGTTGGCGAACGAGGTGCCGGCGGTCTCAGGCATCGATCCCGAGGGCGTGCATCAAATGCGGGTCTCGCTTCGGCGCATGCGCTCGGCTCTTGCTGTGTTCAAAAGTATGATCGACGCTTCTGGCTGTCAGGTGCTGAACGACGAATTGAAATGGCTTGCCGACAGTCTGGGCGCGGCGCGCGATTGGGACGTGTTCGTCGATGAAATCCTCGGGCCGGTGTGCGGTGTCGGCATCGACATGGAAGGGCTTGCCCTGCTTCGGCAGCGGGCAGAGGCAGAGCGCACAGCGGGCTATGGCGAATCGGCGGCGGCCATCGGTTCTGTACGCTACACGAAACTGGTGATTGGCCTTGCCAAGTTTATTGATACCCACGCTTGGATGCCGGCGGCTGAGGCCGATGCGGCGCTTTTGCGTGCACCCGTCGATGCGGTGGCCGGTAAAATTTTGTCGGCGGCCTATAAAAAGGTTCGCAAAAAAGCACGCGGCTTGCGGGACATGGATGTCGCCGACCGGCATCGGGTGCGGATCGCGCTGAAGAAATTCCGCTATACGTCTGAATTTTTGCAGGCGCTCTATCCGGATGCCGATGTTCGCCGTTTCAACAAAGCGCTGGCGCGGATGCAAGATCAGTTCGGCCATTTGAACGACGTCAGCGTCGCCGAGAATTTGCTGGCACATTTGGTCGCCGTCAAAGGGGGGACGCCTGCGGAACGTCGCCGCGCTGCGACCGCCGCCGGCCAAGTCATGGGCTGGCACGCGCGCGGGCTGCATGATCTGGAAGATAAACTCCTCGCCGATTGGAAAGCGCTGAAATCGGCGCCGGTGTTTTGGGGGCAGGCGTAAGATGTTGGCGATTTTAGTGTCCAACGCAAAGGGCGGCTGCGGCAAGACGACGTTGGCGACGACCCTTGCATCGGCCTATGCGGTGGGGGGCTTTAAGGTGGCGCTTGCGGATGCGGACCCGCAGCAAAGTGCCTTGGCGTGGTGTGAACGCCGCCCAGCCGACAAGCCGCGCGTACGGGCTTTGGATTGGGGCAAGCGCATCGCCAAGGTGCCGAAAGGCACCGACCGTCTGATCATCGATGCCCCTGCGGCGATCGGCGTTGCACGGTTCAAGACGCTGCTGAAAATGGCCGATGCGGTATTGTTGCCGGTGCTGCCCTCGGCATTTGATCGCGGTGCGACGGGCAGATTTATCAGCCACATTGAATCCGTGAAGCCGATCCGAAAAAACCGCAAGCCGCTCGGCGTGGTCGCGAATATGGTGCGCCCAGGCACCCGTGCCGGGCGTCGCTTGATGGCATTTTTAGACGATCTCGATTATCCGCCGGTCGCCACCTTGCGCGCCCGCACTTTGTATCCTGAACTCGCCGAAGATGGCCTCGGGCTGTTCGATCGCGGTGACAAAGCGGCAAAAATATTACAAGCTGAATGGACGCCGCTGGTCACGTTTATCGAGACATTGGGAGCCGACCTTTCATGAGCGCGCACGAAATGAACGGCAAGCAGTTCCGCAAATGGCGCAAGGGCCGCAAGCTCTCGCAAAAAAAGGCCGCTGAATTGCTGGGCCTAAAGCCACGCATGATTCAGTACTATGAAAAAGGCGAGCGCGAGGGCAAAAGTGTGCCGATCCCGAAATCCGTCCGGCTCGCGTGTTTCGCGCTCGATGAGGGGGTGCTTGATTACGATGGCGAAACAATTCGCCGTCGAAAAACTGCGGTCGTAGGCTAATTCTTTTTATGCCGTCATTCCCGCGCAGACGGAAATCCATGCCACACGATGGACCCCCGCCTTCGCGGCGGTGACGTTGGTATGTGGTTGCTGAGTCCCAGTTAAACGGTGCTCAGTGCACCCGCTGAATGCAGAAATGGATCAGCGCGATGAGCGCCCGTTTTTCCGGGCAATCGCGGAAGATGCCCAGCGCGTCGCGTGACATAGCGCCGTAATGCTTGGCGCGTTCGATGCTGTCGTTGAGCGCGCCGTGTTTGTCCATCAGCTTGATTGCCTTATCAAGGTCGTCGTCTTGTTGTTCCAGATCTTCCAGCGTGCGGCGCCAGAATGTGCGTTCTTCTTCGTTGCCGCGACGGAACGCTAAGATCACCGGCAGGGTGATTTTGCCTTCGTGGAAATCGTCGCCGACGGTCTTGCCCAGGGTCGCCTGTTCGGCGCGGTAGTCGAGCACGTCATCGATCAACTGGAAAACGATGCCCAGGTTCATGCCGAAGGTTTCCAGCGCTTCTTCTTCGACACGCGGACGCTCGGCAACCACGGCGCCGATCCGGCACGCGGCGGCGAACAATTGCGCGGTCTTGGACTTAATCACTTCAAGGTATTGAGTCTCGCCGGTTTCGGTGTCGTTGGTGGTCATCAACTGCAACACTTCACCTTCGGCGATCACCGACGATGCGTGACTGAGAATGCGCAGCACGTCCAACGAGCCGTCTTCGACCATCAACTCGAACGAACGCGAAAACAGAAAATCGCCGACCAAGACGCTGGCCGAATTGCCGAACAGCGCGTTGGCAGATTCCATGCCGCGCCGGAGCGCGCTTTCGTCGACCACGTCGTCGTGCAGCAGGGTCGCGGTGTGAATGAATTCAACGCACGCCGCCAAGGTGACATGGCGGCTGCCTTGATAGCCGCACAGTTGCGCAGACGCCAGCGTCAGCATCGGCCGAAGCCGTTTGCCGCCGGCAGCCACGATGTGCGATGCCAATTGCGGGATCATCGCGACCGGGCTGTGCATCCGCGTCACGATTTCTTCGTTCACAGCGGCCAGATCGTCTTTGATCAGCGCGTGAAGCTCGTCAAGGGATGGGCGCGGATCGCGCTCGTCATCCAGATTAACCACTACGCCCACAGGTCGTCCCTCTCTATTATCGTCACACGGCAGAATGACCACCGTTCTTGGCTGGAAGCATACGGACGGCTAAGACAAGGGGCAAGACCGATGCGAAGGATGGCCTGAATGTACGAATTGACCCGATCTAACGATCCGGTGTTCCTATCCTACCTGACGTCCGAGTTGGCGGCAGAGGGAATTGAAGCGTTGCTGTTGGACACGTTCGGCGCCAGCGCGCTGTCATCCGTGAATGTGACCGCGCTGGGCCGGGTCATGGTCGCTGAAGAAGATGTGGGTCTGGCCGAAGCGGTGCTGGCCGAAGCCGAAGGCCGAGTCAGTGAAGACACCATCTTGAATGGTCGGGTTACCTTGTTGCAGCCGACGCGGGGTTTTCGCGCCGCCATCGACCCGGTGTTGCTGGCCGCCAGCGTCCCGGCCAGGAATGGCGACAGAATATTGGATGTTGGCACCGGCAGCGGCGCGGCGGCCTTGGCGTTACTGGCCCGAACACCATGGATCTGGGTCACGGGGATCGATATTCAAGCCGACCTCGTACACTTGGCGCGCCTCAGTGCGCGGCGCAACGATGCCGGTGAACGCGCGCAATTTAACGTTGTCGATATCGCAGATGCCGCCGCGTTTCAGTCGGCGCCTTATGATCATGTCATGTCGAACCCGCCGTTTCTGGATCAGCACAGTGGACAGCGCCCGAAAGACCCGGCGCGTGCGCGCGCGACGCTGGAAAGCACCGCCGATCTGGCAACCTGGATCAAATACATGGCCGCCAATGTGATCGACGGCGGCACGCTCAGCGTCGTGCACCGCTATGACCGCGTCGACGAGATTTTGCAGCACATCGCGGCGTTGCGCTGCGGTGATGTGAAAATTCTTGATCTGGTGTCGATGGATGACGGCAGACCGGTCAAGCGCGTCATCGTGCAGGCGACGGCGGGCCGACCGCATGCAGACGTGCAGCGTTTCCGCATGGTGTTGCACACCGCGGACGGAGAATTTACCGACGCCGCATCGGCAATCTTGCGCGATCTCGCCTGCACCCCCATCTCCGAGTAAGAACAACTAAGGATTCAATGATGGGTTTTGTCGACGAAACGATGTTGCCGTGGATCAAAGGTGTCGTCACCGGTGATCGGCCGCCGGTGGTGCCGGTGATACCGCTGCGCGGCGTAATTGGGTCCATGGGACCGATGCGCCAAGGGCTGACCTTGGAAGCGTTGGCGCCGGTCTTGGACAGTGCGTTTAAGGTCAAGCGGGCCGAGACGGTGGCCCTGATCATCAATTCTCCCGGCGGCTCGCCAGTACAGTCGGCGATGATCGCCCAGCGTATTCGCCAACTTGCCGAAGAAAATAACGTCCGCGTCATTGCATTCTGCGAAGACGTGGCGGCCAGCGGGGGCTATTGGTTGGCGTGTGCCGCAGACGAGATCGTCGTTGATGAAAATTCCATCGTCGGCTCAATCGGGGTGATTTCGTCCAGTTTTGGCTTCACCGAAGCGATTGGAAAACTTGGGATCGAACGCCGCCTGTATACGGCCGGTGAAAATAAATCCTTCCTGGACCCGTTCCTGCCCGAGCGTGCGCAAGACGTAAAACGCCTGAAAGACGTGCAGGCCGACATGCACCAAAGCTTCAAGGAATATGTCACCCAGCGTCGCGGTGCGAAGCTGAAGGATGATCCGGAAATATTCTCCGGTGCCTTTTGGACCGGCAAGCGGGCCTTGGCATTGGGCTTGGTCGATCAATTCGGCGACCTGCGCGGTCTGATGCGCCAGCGCTACGGCAAAACGGTCAAGCTGCCTGTCTTTAAACGCCGCCAAGGATGGCTGGCTAGACGGTTCGGCAATTCCGAAGTGATGCAGCTTGTGGGTGCCGTCGAAGAACGCTTAATTTGGGATCGCTATCGACTTTAAGGCATCTCTAGTTGTCGCGGTTTCAGATTCGTCTTTGATTTGTTACGCTGACAAAACGCGCATAGATGGAGAGTGCTCAATGCCGGACACAATGGTGTTCAAGAAACCGCCTGCCGCCCGCGATGACCTGAAAAGTGCGATTGATGCGCACTACCGTGCCGATGAAAGCGACTGCATCAAGCGCTTACTGAGCGAGCTTGATCTCGGCGATCAGATGAAAGCCAATATTCATGATTACGCTGCCAAGCTGGTTGAAGCGGCGCGCGCGAAAACCATGAATCAGGGCGGCATTGACGCGTTCTTGCACGAATATGGCCTATCAAGCCAAGAAGGCGTGCTGTTGATGTGCGTCGCCGAAGCGCTGCTGCGCGTGCCCGACGACGACACCCGCGAGCGGCTGATCCGCGACAAGCTCGGCACTGCAGATTGGGAAAAGCATCTCGGGCGTTCCAGCTCGTTGTTCGTTAACGCGTCGACCTGGGCTTTGATGATGACCGGTAAAGTCGTCAACATGCACAACATCCGGGGCCGCTCGCCGGAAGCGCAGGTGCGACGTCTGGTTGCGCGCCTGGGCGAGCCGGTGGTGCGCGAAAGCGTCAACCAAGCGATGAAGATCATGGGCAAACAGTTCGTCATGGGCCGCACCATCGAAGATGCGTTGGAGCGTGCCCGCGATTGGGAAGCCCGGGGCTACAGCTATTCTTACGATATGCTGGGCGAAGCGGCGCGGACCATGGAAGACGCCAAGCGCTACTTCAAATCCTACAAAGACGCGATTGCGGCGATCGGCAAGACCGCCGATGGGCGTGGGCCCTATAATGGCCCCGGCATTTCGGTCAAATTATCCGCGCTGCATCCACGCTATGAACTCGGCCAAGTGGGCCGGGTGATGGATGAATTGGTGCCGCGCCTGCGCGCGCTCTGCATGGATGCCGCCAAATACGACATCGGCCTCAGCATCGATGCCGAAGAAGCCGACCGTCTGGATATCTCGCTGGATTGCATCGAAGCGATTTCCGGCGATCCGGACCTCAAGGACTGGCAGGGCTTCGGCGTCGTCGTGCAGGCGTATCAAAAGCGTGCACCCTTTGTACTCGATTACCTCGCCGACATGGGCAAGCGCCATGGGCGGCGGTTCATGGTGCGTCTCGTCAAAGGGGCGTACTGGGATATGGAAGTCAAACGCGCCCAGGAACTCGGGCTCAAGGGCTATCCGGTGTTCACCCGCAAAGCTAATACCGACGTCTCGTATTTGGCCTGTGCGCGTAAATTGTTTGCCAACACCGATGCGTTTTATCCGCAGTTGGCCACCCACAACGCACATACCATTTCGGCGGTGTTGGAATTTGCCGGCAACAAACGGGACTTCGAATTCTAACGTCTTCACGGCATGGGCGAAGAACTTTACGAGCACGCGATTGAACACGACAAGATCGGCACCGGATGCCGCATCTATGCGCCGGTCGGTCAGCATGAAGACCTGCTCGCCTATCTGGTGCGCCGGCTTTTGGAAAATGGCGCTAACTCGTCGTTCGTCAACCGGCTGCAAGACGCGGCAACGCCGGTCGATGAAATCATCGCCGATCCGATTGCTCAGGTTGCCTGCTACACCCGGATTCCGCATCCGCGTATTCCGATGCCGAAAGACATTTATGGACCCGAGCGGCCGAACGCCAAAGGCGTCGATCTATCGGATCGGGTTGTGCTCAATCAACTCGCCGAAGACATGCCGAAAATCTTCGATACATCCTGGCGCGCCGGCCCGATTGTCGGCGGCCAAGATTTGGACGGCCAAGACGCCCGCGATGTGACCTCGCCGCAACGTTTGTCGCGCACCTTCGGGCAAGCATCCGAAGCCACCGACGCAGATATCGACAAGGCGCTGACCATGGCGGCCAAGGCCGGCAAAGATTGGGCGGCGACGTCCGCCGAAGAACGTGCTGCGTGTTTGGAGCGCGCCGCCGATCTGATGGAATCCGAGATGTCATGCCTGATGGCATTGTGCGTTGCCGAAGCCGGCAAGACGGTGTTGGACTCGGTCGCTGAAATTCGCGAAGCCATCGATTTCTGCCGCTACTATGCGCTGTGTGCCCGCAATGATTTGGCGCGGGGTGTGCGTTTGCGCGCGCCGGACGGTCAAGGCGGCGAGATCGCCCTCAGCGGCGGCGGCGTCTATACCTGCATCAGCCCTTGGAACTTCCCGTTCGCAATCTTTGCCGGTCAGGTGACTGCCGCGCTGGCGGCGGGGAATGCGGTGATCGCCAAACCTGCCGAACAAACTCCGCTGATCGCCGCCGAAGCCGTGCGCTTGCTGCACCGCGCCGGTATTCCGGGCGAGGTCTTGCACCTGTTGCCGGGCGATGGCGCCAGGGTCGGCGGCAAGTTGGTCAAAGACCCGCGCGTCACCGGTGTGTGCTTCACCGGCTCGACCGAAGTGGCACGGATCATCAACCGCACGCTGGCATCCCGGGACGGCGTGCTGCCGCCATTGATCGCCGAGACCGGCGGCCAGAACGCGATGATCGTCGATTCCACCGCGTTGACCGAACAGGTCACCCGCGACGTGTTGATGTCGTCGTTCCAAAGTGCCGGGCAGCGCTGTTCGGCACTCCGCGTGTTGTTTGTGCAAGACGATGTCGCCAAGCGCACCATGCATATGCTGGCAGGTGCGATGGATGAACTTCGGGTGTCTGACCCGGCGTACCTTTCGACCGATGTCGGCCCGGTGATCGACGCCGAAGCCCAAGACATGCTGAACGGTCACATCAAACGCATGTTGGGTGAAGGCAACGAGATCAACCGCACCCGTCTTGGTGCCGGCACCGAAGACGGCTGCTTCGTGACCCCTGCGGCATTTGAAATCGACAACATCGGCGTGCTGCAACGCGAAGTGTTCGGCCCGGTGCTGCACGTGGTGCGGTATAAAGCCAGCAAGCTCGACAACGTGATCGACGCCATTAATGCCACCGGCTACGGCCTGACATTCGGCGTGCACACCCGCATTGACGAGACCTGGCGCAAGGTGTTCCACGGCGTCAAATGCGGCAACACCTATGTGAACCGTAACCAGATCGGCGCGATTGTCGGCGTGCAGCCGTTCGGCGGGCAGGGGCTTTCGGGCACCGGCCCCAAAGCCGGCGGCCCACAGTATCTGCATCGCTTCGTCACCGAAACCGGTCCTGCCGTGGACAGCCCCGGCGGCTGGTCTGAGCTGACTATGGACGACAAGCTCGCCGCCAAAGCGAGCATCGATAAGGCCATGAAAACCGTGACCGGTGTCGGCGGTAAGTGGGATGTGCCCGCCGAAGATCGCGCCGATATTATCGAAGACGTTGCGGATGCTTTGGATGCTGGTGACGGCGACGCCGCCCTGTCGGATTTTGAAGGGGCCAGATCGGCGAGTTATCTGCGCGCGTATGCAGCGCACGTGGATGCGCATTTCTGTGAGCCGGTGTCGCTGCCCGGTCCGACCGGTGAGCGCAATGAACTTTCGATGGTGCCACGCGGTCCGGTGTTGTGCCTGGCGGCAGGCGGCGGCAATGGCATTTGTGCGTTGGCCGCCCAGGCCGGCGCCGCGTTGGCGACGGGCAACGCCGCTGTGCTGTTTCATCCGGATCCGGGCGTTGCCGAGGCGTTGGCAAAGCTGTTCATCAAGGCGGGCGTCGATAAGAACGCCATCGCGGTGGTCGAAACCGGCACCGATGCGACGCTTGCGGATGTGGTCGGCGCTGCAGGAATCGAAGCTGTGGCCTATGCCGGGCCGCTTAATTTTGCCGCCGAGATCAACCGCACGTTGGCGGCTGCCGACGCGGCGATCCGCCCGGTGATCTATTTCCGCGAAGACCCGGCGATGGATGCCGGCGCCGGCCAGCCGTTGGCCGGCAGCCCGAACTATGTGGAACGTTTCGTTCACGAACGCTCACTGTCCATCGATACCACGGCGTCGGGCGGCAACGCCTCGCTGCTGTCCATCGAAGACGGCGGCACCAGTTTGCCGGGTGAGGCTTAGGGGCTCTCGTTCACCTTCCCGTCACCCCCGCGAAGGCGGGGGTCCATTGCGGCTGATGGATTCCCGCCTGCGCGGGAATGACGGGATGGGTTTGGAAATGACAGAGGCGCACTTAAATATCTCGCCAACACCATGTATCCCTCGCTTGCCCTGATCCACCCCAACCCGTAAAACAGGGCATGTTCGGATTTTCACTCCCCAAGCTTATTCTGTTGGCGCTGATCATCATCGGCGTCTGGCAGGGCTTTAAGTATTTGCAGCGCCGCACTGAGGTGCAGGCCGCGAAAAAGAACGAACGCGTCCGCGAATCTCGCCGCGAAACCCAGGGCACCGCCGACCCGGTTGAAGACATGACCCGTTGCCAGGTCTGCAATACCTTCGTCGCCGGCACCGGCGCCAAGTCCTGTGGCCGTAAAGACTGCCCCTATCCGGGCTGAGGCGCGGCCAATACCACCGACTTAGCCTTGATCCCTCGGCGCGTGGCCCGTATGTTGCGGCGCAACGAAAACGGAACGAAAAGCCCCGCTGATGGTGCCCGCGCCGAACAAAGATACCTGCTTTCAACGATTGATCTTGAAGCTGCAGAATTACTGGGCCGATCAGGGCTGCGTGATCTTGCAGCCGTTGGATATGGAAGTCGGCGCCGGCACGTTCCACCCAGCGACCACGCTGCGCGCCTTGGGGCGCCCGGATGACGTTTGGAACTGCGCGTATGTGCAGCCGTCCCGTCGTCCCACCGATGGCCGCTACGGGGAAAACCCCAACCGACTGCAGCACTATTATCAATTCCAAGTCCTGATGAAGCCGAGCCCGGCAGATGTGCAGGATTTGTATCTGGAAAGCTTGCGCGTGCTGGGTATCGACCCGGCGATGCACGATATCCGCTTCGTCGAAGACGACTGGGAAAGCCCGACCTTGGGCGCCTGGGGCCTCGGCTGGGAAGTCTGGTGCGATGGTATGGAAGTCACACAGTTCACGTACTTCCAGCAGGTCGGCGGCTATGACTGCAATCCGGTCCCGGTCGAGCTGACCTATGGGCTGGAGCGTTTGGCGATGTATGTGCAGGGCGTCGAGAACGTCTACGATCTGGATTGGGACGGCATCGACAAAGCCAAGGGCGGCAAGACCTACGGCGACGTGTTCTTGCAGGCCGAGCGCGAATATTCCGCCTATAATTTTGAGCACGCGACCACCGACATGGTGCGCAAACACTTCGAAGACGCCGAAGCCGAATGCCAACACGTGCTGGACGCCGGTGATCACGAACGCCTTGTGCTGCCGGCCTATGACCAATGCCTGAAGGCCTCGCACCTGTTCAACTTGTTGGATGCGCGGGGCGTGATTTCGGTCACCGAACGTCAAGCCTACATCGGCCGCGTCCGCGCGCTGGCCAAAGGCTGCGCCGAAGCCTGGATGCGCCAGCACAATGCGTTGGGGGATGGCCAATGACTTTCCCCTCATACTTCCTTCGTCATTCCCGCGCATGCGGGAATCCACTTCGTGCCATGGACCCCCGCCGCCGCGGGGGTGACGGGTATGTGAGGGGGCTTTGCAATGCCTGAACTCCTCCTCGAAATCCTGTCGGAAGAAATTCCGGCGCGCATGCAGGCGCGGGCGGCGGATGATCTGAAACGTCTGGTGACGGAAGGCCTGAAAGCCGCCGGTCTCGAGTTTTCCAGCGCGGACGCGTATGTCACGCCGCGCCGCTTGGCGCTGGTGATCGACGGCCTGCCGGAAAAACAGCCCGACGTGTCCGAAGAAAAACGCGGCCCCAACGTCAACGCCCCCGAACAAGCCATCAACGGCTTCAAAGGCTCGCTCCCCGAAGGCGCCGTGATCGAAGAACGCGAAACGCCGAAGGGTGTGTTCTTGTTTGCGCAAGTTGACACTAAAGGGGCGGCGACTGCAGACGTTTTGATCGCCGTCATCTCGAAAGCGATGGCGAATTTGGCTTGGCCGAAATCGATGCGCTGGGCGGCGTATACAGAACGCTGGGTGCGCCCCGTGCATTCGCTGATTTGTTTATTTGATGGCAACGTGGTGCCAGCACAACTTGGGGCGATAAGCGCAACGCGTGCAACCCTTGGTCATCGTTTCTTATCTTCTGGCTTGATCACCGTCACCGATTTCGCCGACTACAAATCCAAGCTCCTCAAAGCCAAAGTCATACTCGACCCGGCTGAGCGGCGCGCCAAGATCGAAGCGGACGCGAAGGCCCTTTGCGCCGCCGAAGGCCTGTCGCTCAAAGACGATCCGGGTTTGCTCGACGAGGTCACCGGGCTGGTCGAATGGCCGGTGGTGTATATGGGGCAGATAGACGACGATTACATGGACCTCCCCGACGAGGTGCTGTCGACGTCGATGCGGTCGCACCAGAAATATTTTTCAACGCTGGGCAAGGGCGGCAAGCTCGCCAACCGCTTCATCGTCGTCGCCAACACCACGACCAAGGACAAAGGCGCACAAGTCGTTGCCGGCAACGAACGCGTGCTGCGTGCGCGCCTGTCCGACGCCAAATTCTTCTGGGACCAAGACCGCGCCACGAAGCTCGAGACCCGCGTTGAGGCGCTTAATGATCGAGTGTTCCATGCCAAGCTCGGCAACTTGTTCGAAAAAGTCGCGCGCGTCGAAGCGTTGGCCGCAGAGATTGCACAGTATGTGGACGGCGCCGATGCAAAGGTCGTCAAACGCGCTGCACGCCTCGCGAAAGCCGATCTGTCGACCGGCATGGTCGGCGAGTTCCCCGAACTTCAAGGCATCATGGGCCGCTACTATGCGCTCAATGACGGCGAAGATGCTGCGGTGGCCGATGCGGTGGCCGAGCACTATGCCCCGCAAGGCCCGAACGACACCTGTCCGACCGCCCCTGTCAGCGTCTGTGTCGCCTTGGCCGATAAGATTGATACGTTGGTCGGCTTCTTCGCCATCGACGAAAAGCCGACCGGGTCCAAAGACCCTTATGCGCTACGTCGTGCGGCACTGGGCGTGATCCGTTTGGTGCTGGAAAATGGGTTGCGGCTGCCGCTTTTGGATGTTTTCAAAAATGCGCATGGGTTGTTGCAAAAGGGCGATGAGCCATCCGTTGATCTGATGGCCTTCTTCGCCGACCGCCTCAAAGTGCACTTGCGGGAACAAGGCGTGCGCCACGATTTGATCGACGCGGTGATGGCGCTTGGTGGTGAAGATGATCTGTTCCGGCTTATGGATAAAGTCGATGCATTGGCGGGTTTCCTGAATACCGACGACGGCGCGAATTTGTTGACCGCCTACAAACGCGCCGCCAACATTTTGCGAATCGAAGAGAAGAAAGACGGCAAAGCGTACGCCGGTGAATCGTCGATTCTGGCGGCTGTTGAGCAGGAAGAGCATGATCTTATCAACGCGATCTCGTCGCGTGGGCCGATAATTCTGAACGCGATTAGAGACGAACAGTTCCAATCGGCGATGGCCCGCATGGCTGAATTTCGCGCACCGGTCGATGCATACTTTGAAAAGGTTACCGTGAATGCCGACGACCCAGCCGTGCGCGAGAATAGATTAAAGACCTTGGCGCATGTCAGGCGCACCATGGACCAAATTGCTGACTTCTCGAAGATCGAGGGCGGCAAGGCCTGACGCTGGCAGTCCCTCCATGGACCCCCGCCTGCGCGGGGGTGACGATGGGGGTGAGTGTTGAGGACGTGAGACCGCACCCCCGTCATTCCCGCGTAGGCGGGAATCCATGGTGGCGCGGGGCTGACGAGATTAAATGAGAAGAACGTTATCTGTGTTAGGCAATTGAAAATATTGGAAGAATTTGCATAGGCCTTGACGTTGACGCAGATTTTTCCAAGGTAGTAATAGCATAAGTATCCCCTCATCCTGTCCCAATCTTCGGGGCAGAGAGACAGGGTGAGGGATTAGGCGAACAAAAAACAAAGGTGGAATTGCGTTATGGCGAAATGGGTTTATGCGTTCGGCGACGGGGCTGCTGAAGGCAGCGCTGACATGAAGAACCTGTTGGGGGGTAAGGGCGCCAACTTGGCCGAAATGGCCAACCTTGGTTTGCCGGTGCCACCGGGCTTCACCGTCACCACGGAAGTCTGCACCCATTTCTATGACAATAACGAAACCTATCCGGATGATTTAAAAGACCAAGTCATCACGGCGCTAAAAAAGGTCGAAGACGGTTTGGGCCGCAACTTCGGCAGCGTCGACAAGCCGTTGCTGGTATCCGTGCGCTCGGGTGCGCGTGCGTCGATGCCGGGCATGATGGACACGGTCTTGAACCTGGGTCTCAACGACGAGACCGTCGAAGCGTTGGCCGAAGAAAGCGGCGATGCGCGCTTTGCCTTTGATAGCTATCGGCGATTTATCACCATGTATTCCGACGTGGTGCTGGGCGTCGATCATGGCGAGTTCGAAGAAATTCTCGACAACTTTAAGGCCGACCGGGATTTGCGCCTCGACACCGACCTCAGCGCCGACGACTGGAAGCTGTTGGTGCCGATGTATAAAGAACGCGTCCGTGATGTGCTTGGTAAGCCGTTCCCGCAAGATCCGCACGATCAGCTTTGGGGCGCCATTGGCGCTGTTTTCGGGTCGTGGATGAACAACCGCGCAAAAACCTATCGTCGTTTGCATGAGATTCCGGCGAGCTGGGGCACGGCGCTGAACGTGCAGGCGATGGTGTTCGGCAATATGGGCGACGACTGTGCGACCGGCGTGTGTTTCTCGCGCAACCCGGCCAATGGTGAAAACGCATTTTACGGCGAATACCTGGTCAACGCCCAGGGCGAAGACGTGGTCGCCGGCATCCGCACGCCGCAGAACCTGACCAAGCTTGAGCGCGAAACTGCCGGCAATGATCTGCCGTCCATGGAAGAAGCCATGCCGGAAACATTCCAGGAATTGTGCGATATCCGCGCACGCTTGGAAGCGCACTACAAAGACATGCAGGACATGGAATTCACGATCCAGCAGAACCGTCTGTGGATGCTACAGACCCGGTCCGGCAAACGTACCGCCAAAGCGGCGTTGAAGATCGCCTGCGATATGGTCGATGAAGGCGTGATCAGTAAAAAAGAAGCCGTGCTGCGGATCGAGCCGGGTCAACTGGATCAACTGTTGCATCCGATGCTCGACCCCGACGCCGACCGCGTCGTCATCGGACGCGGCCTGCCGGCTTCGCCGGGCGCTGCAACGGGCGGTATCGTGTTTACCGCCGAAGATGCGGAATCCGCTGCGGCCAAGGGTGAAAGCGTGATCCTGGTGCGCACCGAAACCAGCCCCGAAGACATTGGCGGCATGCACTCGGCGCAAGGTATTTTGACAACACGTGGCGGGATGACCAGCCATGCGGCTGTGGTCGCACGCGGTATGGGCAAGCCGTGCGTTTCCGGTGCCGGTGAAATTCGCGTCGATGCCGCTAACAAGTCGTTGACCTGCCTCGGTCACACGTTCGGCGAAGGTGACGTGATCACGCTGGACGGTACGACGGGGCAAATCATGGAAGGTGCGGTCAACATGATCCTGCCTGAACTGACCGGCGATTTCGGCAAGCTGATGGCGTGGGTCGACGAGTTCCGTACGTTGGGTGTCCGCGCCAATGCCGAGACCGAGGCGGATTCGAAAACCGCCCGCAAGTTCGGGGCCGAGGGCATCGGCCTGTGCCGGACCGAGCATATGTTCTTCGAACCGGCCCGGATCATTCATATGCGACAGATGATCATGTCGAACAGCGAAGAGGCGCGTCGGGCGGCGTTGAAAAACCTGCTGCCGTATCAGCGCGACGACTTCGAAAGCCTGTTCCGGATTATGGAAGGCTATCCGATCACGATCCGCCTGTTGGATCCGCCGCTCAACGAATTCCTGCCGCATTCCGAAGAAGAATTGGCCGAGGTTGCGAAGGCCGCGGGTGTGACGCTGAAAGATATCAAGGCCCGCAAGAACCAGTTGGACGAAGCCAACCCGATGTTGGGTCACCGCGGCTGCCGGCTCGGGATCACCTATCCGGAAGTCTATGAAATGCAGGCCCGGGCGATCTTTGAAGCCGCGGTCAAAGTAATCGGTGACGGCATCGACGTGGTCCCCGAAGTGATGATTCCCCTGGTCGGCATGCGCACCGAATTGGACGCCATGGCCGATGTGGTGCGCGCGACGGCCAGTGCCGTGATGAAGGAATCTGGAAAGGAATTTCCGTATTTGGTCGGCACCATGATTGAGTTGCCGCGCGCCTGTTTGCGTGCTGGCGACATTGCCGAGACCGCAGAATTCTTCAGCTTCGGCACCAACGATCTGACGCAGACCACGTTCGGGTTTTCGCGCGACGATGCGGCGCCGTTTTTGGATGTCTATCATCGCAAGGGCATCATGGAGGCCGACCCCTTCATGACCATCGACGTCGACGGTGTCGGCGAGTTGGTGAAGCTTGCCGTCGAACGCGGTCGCAAGACGCGGCCCGACATCAAGCTCGGCATCTGTGGTGAGCACGGCGGCGATCCGGCTTCAATCCAATTCTGCAAAGACGCCGGATTGGATTATGTATCTTGCTCGCCCTACCGCGTGCCAATTGCGCGTCTGGCCGCTGCTCAGTCAGCGCTGAAGACTTCCGCATGAGTGATCGGCTGCAAGACGGCTGCATCTTTTGCATGATCATCAAGGGCGAGATTCCGTCCTTCACGATCTATGAAGACGATGCGACAAAGGCGTTTATGGATATCAATCCGTTGACGCCAGGGCATACCTTGGTGATACCAAAGTTCCACACTGCGAATATTTTTGAAGCGCCCGCGGATAGCCTGGGCCAGGTGATGACGACGGTTGGCAAAGTGTCGCGCGCCGTCGACCGCGTGATCGCCCCCGAAGGCATCAATATCCTTCAGGCGAACGGTGCCGGCGCCGGCCAATCGGTATTTCACATCCATTTCCACGTTATCCCGCGCGCCGTCGATGACGGCTTCACGATGAATTGGCCGCAAGTCCCAGGCAACATGGACGATATCGGTAAAACTGCAAAAGCCCTTCAAGACGACATCTCCAAACACGAATAATCTCACCAATGGCTCTCCTATGTGTGGAGGCGTCGATAGATGCGGGCGCTTTCGCCCCCGATATGAGCCGAATTTCAGGCATCTTCTATGCTGTCATGATTCAGTAAGCATTAGCCTATACGATACCCCTTAAGCGAGTATGGGGTGTCGGCGATGAACGTTTTAAAACAAAATAGTTGGCGGAACGGCGTGCCCGATATCGGGGTGCTGTTCGTGTGCGCCGACAATGCCCGCGACTCGTTGATTGCCGAAGCCTTGCTGCGTGATCAGGCGTTGCCGGGCGTGTGCGCGTTTAGTGCCGGCATCCGCCCCGCTGATCATGCCGATCCGTTTATCTTGTCGGCGTTGACGTTGGCCGGTCTTGAGACTGAGGGGCTTTGGCCGAAAGACTGGCAGAGCTTTGCCGACCATAATCCCGCGGTGATCTCAACCGTGGTCTTCTTGGGCGACGATGTTGAAGCCGATATCGGGCGGAGTTTCCCCGGCGTTCTGGATTATTTCAACTGGCCGACTCTTGGTGAATGTTCAATGTCGGGTCACCATGGTGTGTGGCGCGACGTCTACGCGCTGCGTCCCCGCATTGATCAGCTTTGTGAAGATCTGCGGTCGATGCAGGAATTTAGCCTCGCACGCGGCAGCCACTAAATTTACCGTCTGATAAAATAGGTGACGTCCGGCAGCGGGCGTTCATCGAACATTTCCGTGTCAGCGGATAGTGCGCGGCGGCAAAACGCCAGCATGTCGGCGGGTTCGATATAGTATAGCCCTTGGAATTTTTCTTCTTCGTCTTTCCGCAGCATGTTGAAGGCCAAGCCCTTATCGGTCATCGACCAAAGTTGCTTGAGGTTATCTTCAACGTAATCCCGCCAAGCCGTCTCGTCGGCGCCGCCGTGCATATTATAGGTGCCGCATGCAAAGCTGTAATCAGCGCGCTCGGTGGCGATCATCTTGCGGAGGAATTTGGCGCGGGGATCGGTGATACGATCACGGCACGCGGCGATCATTTCTTGGGTGATGTCATAGCCGATGTAGCGGCTGCCGTTCATCACCGAAAGCGGGTGCAGATAATCGAACATTGCACCGTAGCCGCAGCCCAGGTCATTGATGACGATGCCGCCATCTGCTGCGTCTTCGGGACTGATGATCTCGCACAGGCGCTCGAAACGGCGAACCTGCCAGTGCTCGCCACGCCAGAATACACCTTTGGCGGTGGCGCCGCATTGATCGAGCCGTTGGCCGTAAAGGCGGGCGACGGGCGCCAGTAGTCTGGGGGCGCGTTTGAAAATATTGAATGTCACGCGATGACGCTAGCGCATCGATGCAGACTTGGCGAGGTCAAGCGTCCGTCAGTCTGCCGTTTCGACGTCCGGAATGACCATCCAGTCGGGCACATGCGCATGTGCAATGTTGCCGTCGATATCCAACGGCGCGCCCGCGCGAATTGCTTCTAAGCGCAACATCGCGATGCCGCCTGCGTTGCTGACCGAGCGCACTTCGCCAACATTTTTACCGTCCAACGTGATCGCCGCACCCGGCGCAATCGGTCCACCTTCGAAGCTGACCGGCACCAGACGCTTTTTGATCAGACCGCGATACTTGGTCCGTGCCGTCAGTTCTTGGCCCATGTAGCAGCCTTTTTTCCAATCAACGCCGTGCAATTCGTCAAACCCGCTTTCCAGCAGAATGGACTTGTCGGCAATCAGATCCGTGGGGGCTTCGGGCAATCCCAGCGCGATGCGATGGCGATGGTATTCTTCTTCGCTGGCCTCTTCGCCATCAAGGGCTTTCGGGTCGGCGGCGGCCGGCACAAAGGCGCGCGCGCCGGCTTCGGCAAGGCGGGGGTCGGCATAGACGATGATGCCATCGTTGAGTAATTGCTGGCCTTGGCCTAAATCAAACGCCGACAGCGCGTCTGATCCGAAAAGCGCAAACACGTGAACCGTGTCGCCGAGGTTTTCCAAGGTTACCTTGGCGCGCAGTTTGAACATGTTAAGCTTTTTCAGCAGCGACTCTGCGTCCGCCGCCGGGCAATCCAGCAGTAAGCGCTCGCCATCGCCGACGATGAAGAAATCCGCCAAAAACTTGCCTTGCGGCGTCAAAAGTGCCGCATATACGGCGCGGCTGCCGTCGGCGTGGGTGACATCGTTCGAGACCAGACCCTGCAGAAAACTAAACCGATCTTCGCCGCTCAGTGACAAGACACTGCGATCACTGCGTTTTATAGATTTCATGCTACGATGCCTCCGTTACGGTCTCCTTAATGTGGGGTATCCGTAAGGGGCAGCGCAAGGGGTGTGCGGGGTATGGAGACGGCCAAAGTCTTGCATCGCCCGGGAGCCCCCGTATAAGAAGGCAAAGCCAAGCGTCAACGGGGCGAGCGATTGACGTAACACTGCGGAAGGACGGCATGCGGCTATTACTGGTGACATCAACGCGGGTGGGCGATGCGATCCTGTCGATAGGTATTCTCGCTCGCCTCTTGGAACAGAATCCGGGCATCCGCGTCACCGTTGCGTGCGGTCCGGCTGCCGCATCGTTGTTTGAAGCCGTGCCGGGGATCGAGCGGATTATTGTCCTCGATAAAATGGTTTTGTCGATGCACTGGGTTTACCTTTGGTGGCAGACCGCGATGCGGCGCTGGGATATTTTGGTCGACCTGCGCAATGCCCCGATTACTTATTTGATCGGCGGGCGCACCCGTTATCGGATGATCCGTTCTCGAAGTAAAGAGGGATTGCGCCTTCTTCGCCTGGCGCGTGTGATCGGTGCCGAGGATAATCCACCTGCGCCGAAAGTCTGGATTGATGACGCACGGCGCGCGACAGCCGTCGATCTGATCCCGGACGGCGGGCCGGTGCTCGCCATCGGTCCGACGGCGAACTGGCGCGGCAAGCAATGGCGTGGGCAATGTTTCGCTGAATTGGCGGAACGGTTGACCGGGCCCGACGGGATATTGCCCGGTGCACGCGTTGCGGTGTTCGGGCGGAGCGACGAACGGCCGATGGCGTTGCCGCTGATTGAAAGCGTCCCGGATGAGCGTTTGTTGGATTTAGTCGGCGGCTATGATCTGTTGACGGTGGCGGCGTGCTTGGAACGCTCGGCTCTTTATATCGGCAACGATTCCGGCTTGATGCACTTGGCGGCGGCAACCGGCACGCCGACCTTGGGCTTATTCGGCCCATCGCCGGCAGAGCAATACGCCCCGTATGGTCCGATGTGTGATTATGTGGAGACCAGTGTCGGCTTTGATGACATTTTTCCGGAGAATTTTGACCATCGAAAGACCGATACCCTGATGGATAGCCTCAGCGTTGATCAGGTCGAAGAGGCAGCCGCGAAATTATGGTCGCGCGCCAAGGATGTTGCGGCGTGAGCGCTGAGCCCAACCTTTCTGCCGTGATCAGCGTGCACAACGAACAACATCAACTGGCGGCGTGCTTAGACACGCTCAGCTTCGCCGATGAAATCGTCGTGTTGCTGGATAAATGCACGGACGAGTCCAAAGCCATTGCCGAACGCTACACGGACCGCATCGTCGAAGGTGCCTGGGACGTTGAAGGGGCCAGGCGGAACGCCGGCATCGACGCTTGTCGGGGCACATGGATTTTCGAAATCGATGCGGACGAGCGGGTGCCGGATGCCCTCAAAGATGAAATCCTCAAAACGGTTCAAACAAGCACCGCAGACTGGCATGAGATCCCCGTCGACAATTATGTCGGTACCCGGTTGGTCCGTTGGGGGTGGGGAGCATCTTTCGGCAAGGCAGCGTATCCGGGCTTGTTTAAAAAAGGCGTGAAGCATTGGGGTCTGCAGCGCGTGCACCCGCCGCTTGATTGGTCAGGTGCCAAAGGTGAGATGCTGCAAAATCGCTTGGTACACTATGTGGACCGCGATATCTCGGATATGATTAAGCGGCTGGATAACTACTCATCGGCCCGCGCCTTGGACTTGTTGGACAGCGGCGACATCGGTTCGCTCGCCAACAATGTGCGGCGATTTTTTTCCCGGTTCATCAAGTGCTTTGTGGCACGCAAAGGTTACCGCGAAGGTGGGCTTGGGCTGTTGATTGCGATATTCGCGGGTTTGTTTCCGCTGTTGTCGCACATCAAGGCCCGCTATGCCGAGGCCGAAGCATCCCAAACTGACGAACGCACGGTCTGAGATGGCGACGATTATCCTTGCCGACGATGGGATCGAATTCGACGGGCGCACGCCCGAGACGCGTCCGCTGGGGGGCGTCGAATCCTCGGTCATTCAATTGATGGAAACATTGGCGGCGAACGGCCACACGGTCACGGTCTATAATAATTGTCTGGCGGCCCTGCATCATAAGGGTGTCCACTGGCGACCGATTGCCGACGGCGTGCCGAACCGTGCCGATCTGTATATCGCGAACCGCGGTGACAAGCTGTTGAAGCTGTGCCGGGACGCCAAGCAGACGGTTTTTTGGACCCATAACCCCTGCCGGTACATGCTCAAAGCCCGCTATCTGTGGCAGCTTTGGCGCAGGCGTCCGGTGATCGTGTTCATCGGCAGCTATCACGCGACGACGTTGCCGGCTTGGGTGCCGGATGGTGGCAGACGGACGATCCCATACGGCCTGCCGGAGATTTTTTGTCGTGCCGGAGCCGCTGAGGCACCGCCTGGACCGCGTGCGGTGTTCACCTCAAATCCACTGCGCGGGCTGGATTGGTTGTTGGATATCTGGGCTGAACACATTGAGCCGCAGGTCCCGGGCGCTGAATTGCACGTGTTTTCGGGCGCAGCTACCTATGGCGCTGCCGGTGCCCGCAAAGCTGACGCCATGGGCCAAGTGCTGGCAAAGGCGCAGGCGTTGGCGTCGCAAGGTGTGCGGCTTCGTGACCCGGTCGATAAAGCCAAGCTGGTGGAAGAACTGCGTCTAAGCCGCGTGATGCTGTATCAAGGCGACATCAACGAGACCTATTGTTTGGCGGTCGCTGAGGCCCAGGCGATGGGCGTGCCCGCCGTCTTAAAGCCGATCGGCTCCATGCCCGAACGTGTGATCGACGGCAAGACCGGGTTTTTGGCAGATGACGATGACGCCTTCGCCCTTGCGGCCAGGCGTGTGCTCACGGATGATGCGCTTTGGGCAGCGCAGCATGCCCAAGCCCTGAAAACCCAACGTCAGTGGCGCTGGCCCGAGGCCGCCGCCGCGTTTGAGGAATTGATCCCAGTCTGATGAAAGTTCTACAAGCCATGGCCGGTGCGGAGTTTGGTGGTGCCGAAGCGTTTTTCGTGCGCCTCGCCATCGCATTGGGCCGCACCGATATCGAACAGCGGGTCGTGATCCGTGCCAATCCGGCGCGTGCGCAGATGTTGCGTGACGGCGGGGTCGAGCCGATTGAGTTGCCGTTTGGCGGTCGTTTTGACTTCGCCACCGGCCGCGCGTTGAAACGCGAGATCGCGAGCTTTAAGCCCGATGTCGTGTTGAGTTGGATGAACCGCGCCACCGCGATGTGCCCGCCCGGTGATTATGTGCATGCGGCTAGGCTCGGCGGGTACTACGACCTCAAGTACTATCGCAACTGCAAGCACCTGGTCGGCAACACCCGCGATATCGTTGATTATCTGGTCGAACACGGCTGGGATAAAGAGCGTGCGCACTACCTGCCAAACTTTGTGCTTGAGCAAGAGGCCGAGCCGATCCCGCGCGAAAGTCTGTATACGCCGAAGGGCGTGCCGTTGATCGTGGCACTGGGGCGTTTGCATGAAAACAAAGCGTTCGATGTTTTGCTGCGCGCCATCGCCCGAGTGCCCGACGTGTATTTATGGCTGGCCGGAGATGGCCCGCTTAAGGATGAATTGCAGAAACTCGCCGAGGTCTTAGGCATCAAACCGCGCGTCCGCTTTTTGGGCTGGCGCGACGACACGGCGGCGCTGCTGCGTTCGGCGGATTTGTTCGTCTGCCCGTCCCGCCACGAGCCGCTCGTCAACGTTGTTATTGATGCGTGGGCACAAGGCTTGCCGGTGGTGGCCGCCGATAGCATGGGGCCTGGGATGTTGATCGAGGATATGGAGACCGGCGTGCTGGTCCCGACCGATGACGACGTGATGCTGTCTCGGGCCATTCGCACCGTACTCGGCGATGAAAATCTGTCACAGCGCATCGCGCGAAAAGGCTATGAGGCGTATCGCGCCAAGTTCACCGAAGAAGAAGTGGTGAAACAGTACTTGTCGTTTTTCGAAGACATCACGGGCTGAGCCATGTGCGGGATTGCCGGCTTGATGAGCACCGACAACGCCGCTCCGGCGATGACGGTGCTGGATGCGATGGCGGATGCCCTCGCGCACCGGGGTCCTGACGGCCACGGTACGTATGCCCACGCCGATGTGGCGATGGTGCAGACGCGGCTTGCGATCATTGATCTGCATACCGGCGACCAGCCGCTGTTCGCACCGGCGCACGGCGCCATGGACTATAACAATGATGCGGAACTCGCCCTCGTCGCCAATGGCGAGATATATAATTATGTCGAATTGCGGGCCGCGCGTCCGGGTATCGATTTTCGCACCGCGTCCGATTGCGAGACGGCACTATATCTGTACCGCGAGCAGGGCATCGATTTCGCCGAGCATCTGCGCGGCATGTACGCCATCGCGATTCATGATCCGGTTGAACAGACCCTGACGCTGGCCCGCGATCCGTTCGGCATCAAGCCGTTGTACTATGGCCTGACAGAAGACGGCTTTGCCTTCGCGTCTGAAGCGCAGGCGTTGCTGAAAGCGGGGCTGGCGCTGCCGAAAATATCGCCGACCAAGCGTGATGAATTGCTGGCACTGCAGTTTACCACCGGCGCCGAAACCGTGTTCGACGGGATTTACCGCGTGCTGCCCGGCGAAACATTGGTGGTGAAGGCAGGGCGCATCGTCAGCCGCAAGATCATCGATGCGCTACCGCCGGGGCCACCGAGAAAAGAAACCGAAGCCGTGGCACTCCGCCGTTTCGATGAAGTGATCGAAGATGCGGTCAACATTCACCAGCGCTCAGATGTGCCGTACGGAATGTTCTTGTCCGGCGGCATCGATTCATCGGTGATCTTGGCGGTGATGCGCAGACTCAATGCCGAGCCCGTGCACGCGATGACCGCAGGCTTCCCCGGCACCGCCGCCCATGATGAGCGCGACCATGCGCAGGCTGTGGCCGCAGCATGCGGGGCGCATTATGACGAGATTGCCGTCACCGGCGATGATTTCTGGCGCACCTTGCCGGCGATTGCGGCGGCGATGGATGATCCGGCGGCCGACTATGCGGTATTACCGACGTATCTGCTGGCCGAGCTTGCCCGCAAACGCGGCCTCAAGGTTGTGTTGTCGGGCGAGGGGGGCGATGAAATTTTCGGGGGCTATAGCCGCTATCGGCGTAGTGCCCGGTTGCGGCTTTTGGGCGGCAGACCGATGCGTGCGCGGGCGATCTTAGACGGGGCGGATGTGCTTTTGCATGACCCTGTCGGCTGGCGCAACGGGATTGCTGCTGCCGAGGCCGAGGCGAAACGGTATGGCCGCAGCGCCTTGCAATTGGCGCAGGCCACCGATTGCGCGGATTGGCTGCCCAATGATCTGCTCACCAAGTTGGACCGTTGCCTGATGGCACATGGGGTCGAAGGCCGGGTGCCGTTCTTGGACCCCGGCGTCGCCGACTTCGGCTTTGCGCTCGCCGACCGGTTAAAAGTCAAGCACGGGCGCGGGAAATGGTTGCTGCGGAAATGGTTGGAAACCGCACTGCCCGAATGCAAACCGTTCAGCAAAAAGCGCGGCTTCACGGTGCCGGTGGGCGATTGGATCGCTGAAAAGGGCGCAAAGCTCGGCCCGCTCGTCGCGGCGCAGCCTGGTATTGCCGACGTCTGTGATGAATCTGCCGTCGAACGCCTGTTCGCCGCCGGTGCGGATCAGGGTAAAGCGCAATGGACGCTGCTGTTCTACGCGCTCTGGCACCGACATCACGTAGAGGGCGCGTCCGCATCCGGGGGCGTCTTTGACGTGCTCGCCGACTGAGCAGCGGCGATGAACGAAACGCGCTCAGGATCTCTGACGTTGTCGCTGAAACGCCGTATTTTTAATCTGCGCGGTTCAGTGGTTGCACCGAGGTATTTCGAGCGCTGGACAGGGCCCGGAAATCGTGTCAGCAAATGGGTATGACTGAAACAGATCAATTGACGCTCCGCCGCCCCGATGACTGGCATGTGCATTTTCGTGACGGCGCGATGCTGTCTGCTGTCGTGCCGGCCACGGCTGACGTGTTTGCGCGCGCCATCGTGATGCCGAACTTGGTGCCGCCGGTGACCGACGTCGCTGCGGCAATCGCGTATCGGGATCGTATCCTGGCAGCCGTGCCGGATGGCGTGACGTTCACGCCGTTGATGACCGCGTATCTGACCGACAGCATCGATTCCATGGAACTGAGGCGCGGCCATGACGCCGGCGTATTCACGGCGGCGAAATTGTATCCCGCCGGCGCCACCACCAATTCCGACAGCGGCGTCACCGATGTTGCAAATATCATGTCGGTGCTGGAAACCATGCAAGATATCGGCATGCCGCTGCTGGTGCACGGCGAGGTGACCGACGGTGATATCGATATTTTTGATCGCGAAGCGGTGTTTATTGATCGTGTGTTACAGCCATTGCTGAAAGTTTTACCGGCGCTCAAGGTGGTGTTTGAACACATCACCACCAAAAACGCCGCCGATTTCGTGATGGCAGACAGCAGCGGCCGCTTGGGTGCGACCATCACTGCGCATCATTTGATGATCAATCGTTCCGACATCTTTAAGGGTGGCATTCGTCCGCACCTGTATTGCCTGCCGATCGCCAAGCGCGAGCTGCACCGCCAAGCACTCCGCAAAGCGGCAACGACCGGTGACGCGCGGTTTTTCTTGGGCACCGACACCGCGCCCCATGCTGTGCATCTCAAAGAAGCCGCCTGCGGGTGTGCCGGGATCTATTCGGCGCCGGTCGCCTTGTCGGCCTATGCCGAGGTGTTCGACGAAGAGGGCGCGTTGGATAAACTCGAATCCTTCGCGTCGCTCAACGGCCCGGCGTTTTACGGCCTCGCCCCGAATGACGAGACTGTGACGCTGACCCGCGCGCCGTGGTCCGTGCCCGACAGCGTGACTGCGGGTGCGGAGTCGCTGGTCCCCTTCAAGGCGGGCGAGACGTTGAACTGGCACGTTTCCAAGTAACTTCCGGCACACTGCCGATATTTCTACCCCCGTCATTCCCATCTTTTGTGCCGTCATTCCCGCGCAGGCGGGAATCCACCTATGCCGGCATGGACCCCCGCCTGCGCGGGGGTGACGGGAAAAGGCGAAAGTCGCAGTTAAACGGTGGTCCCCGGCACCGTCAGCCCCGACAATTCAGGAACTTTCATTGAATTTTGCGCGCAGATGCATATGGTCTCGGTAATCTGAACCCGGGAGAGAATTGATGAGCGACACAGAATTTAAAGCCCTCATGCTGAGCGCCGACGACGACGGCAAAGTCAGCCACGCGTTTGAGACCGTCTCGAACGACCGCCTGCCCGAGGGCGACGTCACGGTGGCGGTGAAATACACCACCCTGAACTACAAAGACGGCATGATCTTGAACGGCATCGGCAAGCTGGTGCGCGATTATCCGCATATCCCCGGCATCGATTTCGCCGGTGTCGTCGAAGAATCTTCGCACCCCGAATACAAAGCCGGCGACGAGGTGATCCTGACCGGCTGGCGCGTCGGCGAAGTGCACTGGGGCGGCTATGCGACCCGTGCGCGGGTCAACGGCGACTGGCTGGTGCCGTTGCCGAAGGGCATCACGCTGGAACAATCCATGGCCATCGGCACCGCGGGCTTTACCGCAATGCTGGCGATCATGACGCTGGAAGCGCACGGCCTGACGCCGGAGGCCGAAAAAGACGTGCTGGTCACCGGCGGTTCCGGCGGCGTCGGCTCGGTCGCGGTGTCGGTGTTGGCGAACTTGGGTTACAAAGTTGCGGCGTCCACCGGTCGGGCGGAACAGCATGACTATCTGAAAAGCCTTGGCGCGACCACCATCGTCGAACGTGACGAGTTGGCCGAAGCCCCCCGCGGGCCGCTCGCGCGCGAGCGTTGGGCCGGTGCCATCGACAACGTCGGCGGCGGTACCTTGCACCACGTGCTGACCACGCTCGGCTATTGGGGCACCTGTGCCTCGGTCGGCAATGCAGGCTCGTTCAAGCTGGAAACCACGGTGCTGCCGTTCTTGCTGCGCGGCATCAACCTGTGCGGCATCGACAGCGCAACCTGCCCGAAAGACCGCCGTTTGGTGGCCTGGGACCGGTTGTCCAAGCAATTGCCGATGGACAAGCTGGATTCCGCAACCAACCGGGCAGGGTTTGCCGAGTTGCCGGACCTGGCGGGCAAAATCCTCAAGGGCGGCATCCGTGGCCGCTGCGTGATCGACGTCAACGGCTAGCGTTGGCGTTAACGAATTCCGCCTTAAGTGGTTGGAATCTCATAAAGCCGGTTTCCGGGGATATGCCCTGGGGCCGGCTTTTCTATTTTTGGCATCGAATCTGCACTGTTTTCGGCATCTATCGGTTGAGGAGACGAACCATGCTGAAAAAATTGTGTGCCATAACGGTGTTTTGTGCAGTGCTGGCCGGCTGCGGCTACGTTGATGAATACGAGCGTCAGGTCCACGATTGGGAACCGGTGTATTGCTATCAATCGTTAGCTGCCGCCGAGTGCTACCGCGCCCCGAAACACGCCGATGCGCGCCGCTTGGTCAATTACTACGGCCCGCACCCGAGCCGTTATGACGCCCCGCCCGCCGTCGACCTGCCGGCGCCGAAAGCACCGGTGATGGTCAACTATTGGGTGAAGGACCCGGAACCCACGCCGCGGATCGCGCCCAGCGCCATAACCGTCGGTGACGACGCAGACCGCCCTTGGCTGACCGAAGCCGGCCGCGCCGAGACCGCAGCGCGCGAGACGAAAATCGCGCTTGAGTCCTCGGCAACCGGCACCCACGCCTTGCTGCGCCGCATCGCCGACGGTGCCGCCGGCGGTACGGTTGGGGCCCAGAATGAAACCCGGTTTGAGGCACCGTCTGACTCCGCCCCGGACATCTATATCGACATTCCCGAGCCGGATACCCAGGTTCGCTAAGCTTTCTCCTTCAAGCTCGAACCTTCGGTGACTTCCCGGATATCGCTGCGCGATTCCGGGAAGTTGCGGAGGGGGCAGGGGGCGGGCGTACACCGCGAACCCCGGGACCTTCCGCGCCACCTGTTTTCTCCCCACATAACCCGCGCGGGCGTCTTGACAGAGCCCCCGGAACCCCGTAAATCCCCGGTCTTCCACGCCTGTGGCGGAGTAGCTCAGCTGGTTAGAGCAGCGGAATCATAATCCGCGTGTCGGGGGTTCAAGTCCCTCCTCCGCTACCAATTAAAAGCCCTGTTAAGTCAATGACTTAGCGGGGTTTTTCGTGCGCAACAGGCATCAAAGTGGGCTGTCGATAGCGGTTTTATTAGGTCCCTGTTTTTATTGAATAATTCTTTCTTATCCCATCTGGTGTTGGCAAGTCAGTGCCGCATGAATGCCGCACGTTGCCGCATGGAAATGTCGCCGTGTTCTCTAATTGTATTCATGGTGCGAACCACCACCACCAGCACCCCACCCCCCGGAGGGGGGCATAGCGCATTCACGCAAACCTATTCATCCTGCCACTATAAATTTTGTCAGATTTGAAAAGTTTTGATGATGAGAGACTTGGCTCAGGTTTGCGAATCATACTGACCTCACCGCCACAACCTGCACCGAACCACCCAGCCCGCCACACTCATTACACCGCGCCTTAGCGCCTATCTGATCCTCCGTTTTCATCACTTTAACGTCGGACCACTTCAATGGGGGAGGCTCAATCATGCCCAAAGTGGAAGGGTGCCACCTTATTCTCAGCAATAACGCGGCTATTGCAGAGCAGGACCTTAACTTTATCTTGCGGAAAAAATTCTGCATTCCCGTGCATGCAGGCGGTTGTAGCCGATCAGTGGTTTGCGGATTTAGCGCGCATGCCTTGGGGGACCAAACGCACTCATTCTTGATAAATATCAAGTTCGGTCTGGGATTATTGCGAAATACTGCATGCGCAGTCCGAGTGCACTCATAACTCTCCATTTTATTAAGAATACCTAAGAAGTAAGACAGTCAATAAAATGTCTGGAAAATGTCTGGTTTGAACAATTTTTGCTCGTACTTTTCCTGCAAGTACTCTCTGAACCTTTGTGCGCTGGTTAAAACATGCTATTGCTGTGCGAAGTTCACACTGGGGCAAGGCGCGGCAATTTCATGCTTTCTAGTCCACACCTTTTGAAAACCATCCGGCAGTCGGTTTGCCTCGTCGCCTTCGTTGCGGCGATTGCTTTGCCAGTGAACGTCGGTTGGGCGGGGGCGCCTAGCGTGGCTGAAATCTCCGCTAAGATCAATGAAGATCTCGCCGACGCTGCCCAGTCAGGTCCGCGAGCGCTGATCGCGCGGCTTGAGGGAATTCTCCGCGCGAACCCACAAATGGCGGCGGATGCGGCTACGGCGGCCGACCTGGGCAGCGCCGCGGCGCGCCCCGTTAGCAATTTCATAGGCTCCAACGTGCCCGTATATCGTGACATCATCGCGCGCATCATCGGTGCAGCACCGGAGGCAAAGCGGGCCGAGATTGGTGCCGCTGTCGGTCGTGCCGTGCGTCAGATCGCATCGACGGACCCAATGGTGCGCCAGCCTTTGGTGAAAGACATAGAAACTTTGTTGGCCGAAGCGCAGGCGCGCGCCGAACGTGCGTCCCAACAACGTGGCATTCGGGTCGGCGACTTTATTTTGTATCCAGAAATCCAAGTGACGGAATTTTACGACGACAATATATTTGCGACAAAGGATGGCAAAACGTCCGATTACGCGACGGTAATCGGGCCGCATCTGTTTGTCCATTCCGACTGGGAAAAGCATTACGTCCGTATGCAGGCGCATTACGACGGTGTGCGCTTTCGTTCGAATCAAAAAGAAAATACCGACGATCTTTGGTTCTCCGGCGAGGGGCGTTATGACTTCACGCAAGACACCAATGTTTTCGGTGGGTTGTTGGCGGGCCGGCTTCATGAAGACCGGTCTTCGCCCGATGACGTGAACGGCAGCGAGCCGACGATCTACTACGAAAGACGCGTTTATGGTGGCGGCTCGCATCAAGTCGGCAAGACGACGCTCAGAGCCGGCGCGACCTTCGAGCAAACCCGTTTCGATGACACCCCGACCAGCAGCGGCATCGACATCAACAATTCGGATCGCGATTGGGATCATATCACGGCGGGCCCATCGCTGAGCTACAAGCTGAACGATACCTTTGTGCCGTATATCCAAGCGCTCGCGGATATCCGGGACTATCGTTCGCAGTTTGATGATGCCGGTGTCGACCGGGACTCAGCAGGCTATCATGTGCTCGCAGGTACGGAGTTCAGAGTGTCTGGGGCGCTGGACGGCAAGGTGTTCAGCGGTTATCAGCAACAAAACTATGACGATGCGGCCCTTAAGGATGTCGGCGTCCTGATGGTCGGCGGCGATCTAAGATGGCGCTTAGTGCCGTCGACGCAAATAAATATGTGGGTCGATCGCAGCGTCGAGGAAACAAGTCTTACTGGGGCGTCCGCATACGTGTATTCGGCCTTCGGCGGCTCGGTGAACCATTCACTCACCGATGATCTTGATCTGATATTTAGGGCAAGTTACGGCGTCAGCGATTTTGTCGGCGCCGGGCGTGAGGATGACGATTACGAAGTCAGCACGACGCTTCGCTATTTGATCACCGAGAACTACTATGTCGCCGGTGATTACAGATTGGAGCGGCGCGTCTCTGATGTCAGCGCTGCGAATTATAGCCGCAATCTCGTATATTTCCGTATCGGTGCACAGTACTAATTTTTTCGGCTGCCGAATTTTGCATCCGTTACCTTTCGCATTTTTAAAATGCGGTGCGAAAGCCGAATTATCCTTGATGAATCTCAAAGAATAATCCTCGTGAACACTGTTTAGTCATCGCCATCGGTTAACGGCGGGCCAGTACCGACGATGCGGCGTATTGCTGTGTCGTGGAGCATGCGGTCCGTAAAAGGATGGTAATGCGAAAACAGCTTTTGCACAAACTTGGGATAGCCATACTCTTCAGCGGCGCGTATGTGTCCGCCATTGGCGTTATGACCAGTCCCTTCATTTCAGCGGCATGCGCCGAGACAACAAGCCCTTCCGGTGACCCAAGCGAACCAGGTGCGACCAATGGGTACCGTCAGGGTGGGTCAGCCAACCCTGATTCGCTCTCTGCCGATACGTCGTCTGTGGCTGACGAGGCCATGCAGTATCTCATCAATTTCGCCGGAACCGATGGGCCTTTGCTGCCGACCCGCTGTAGCGATTACGTCTCGGGCCGCATTGCCAGTGCCAAAGGCATTACGGACCGAACCCGACAACTTCTCGAGGCAGCGCAAGGTTACTTGGCGCCCGGGTTTGATCCGGGCGGACGGCAATCCGGCATATATCTCCTTGCCGACTACCAAGAGGAACTCGAAGCAGAACACCCGGACCCACAGGTTGCGGCCAGTTACTTGGGCCTGGTTTCCACTCGGCCCGTGACGGCGCAAGTGGTGGGGACGGTGAACGCGATCCTTTGTGTCACGTCATCGGTGAATTTAGCAGAAATGATCGCTGCGCAGGCGGAAGAATTGCGTGCGGCCAGCCGTTAACCGCAGTCGGACGCACGGCAACTAACTCGGAGATAAGCGGAAAATGTATCGCAGACTTGTCATCGGCGTTGCCGCTTTAACGATTGGAATGTCGGGTATCGGCGCCGATATCACACTGTCGACCCCCGCCGCAAATGCTCAGGAGCATGGCAGCGGTCATGTCGGCGGTGGTGGTGGTGGCGGCGGTCACTCCGCTGGCGGTCACGCCGGTGGTGGCGGCGGTGGTGGCGGTCAGCACAAAGGTGCCAATCCCAATTGCCCTTACCAG
>Ga0129324_10000281_pt1 | contig 36786 bp, 40 predicted proteins | sample CPBDNA_7_FD_96879 | JGI IMG/M metagenome (GOLD analysis project Ga0129324, IMG submission 96879) | Freshwater to marine salinity gradient microbial communities from Chesapeake Bay, USA - CPBay_Spr_15_0.2_DNA | ecosystem: Environmental > Aquatic > Marine > Coastal | place: USA: Chesapeake Bay...
AGGACGACAAAGCAGCAGAGGAAGCAGCAGCAGAGGAGGACGACAAAGCAGCAGAGGAAGCAGCAGCAGAGGAGGACGACAAAGCAGCAGAGGAAGCAGCAGCGTACGAACGTTGGTTAGGTAGTCACCCACCTTTACAACCACTACAGGTCGGAGCACGCAGGGTATCTCCCCGTCGTACACCAGGAGGCGATGGTCAGAAAAAATAAGAAGAAAAAATTATCAAAGAACATATGATTCGCTATTTTCTTTATTCTTTGATTAAACCACCCAGATGTTTTTTGAGGAGACGTCGGTGTGAATCTATGTATATTTACTATTTGTTTTAGAGACTATAAAAATGTCGTTTATATGTAGAAGATATGTGTAGAATAATGCCATCGCGATTGCATGGGTGTGGACTCTTTTGTGTACGTCAATATATTCCATATCAACATGTCCTGACATTGGACATCAATTACGTCAGACCGCCCGTTTGTGACGATTATTACGGTCGATATATGAATCATTCTTACTCTCCGAATTGTGTTGTAGATGGTTATTATGTGAAAGCATCTCGTGTCATCAAACCCTTTGAGGAACCGGATTACTCGAGATTAAAGTTGGAGACGAAAGTAGGATGGTCATGATTGGGGTGGAGCACCTTCGCATGTCAGTTCAATCATTTGCTTGGAAAGTCAACTGCTTACAGAGGAGGACGCAGGCGATGGTCAGAAAAAATAAGAAAATGATAAAAGAACATATGATACAAATATTCTAAAATATATATAAAGAGACATGTTTTCCCAACGAATATATAAATGTTACATTATATTGAGATGGGATTCTCTGAAACCGCAGCAGCATCTGCTGCTGAACGTTTTGGTGACAATATACATCGTGGGTGTCATTGGTTGATGACAAGAGAAACAGTTGGCCGAGTGCCGAAACGGTTATGTCTGGGAAAAAAGGATGGGACAACCACCTACTATGGTTCTGAAGTCGAATTTGATGGAGTTGTCTGGAAAGTTGAGATGTTTGACCAAAAACATGCGCTTATCCGAGTACGACATCAGAACATGGTTCGTTGGGAACATATTTCAGATGCACGAATTGAGTGGGTTGCTATTCACCACAACCAAGTCCGCAATTCTGTACCTCGAGCTTGCTGGAAACGCAAGATTGGTTCCATAACAATGTCACTGTCTTCAATTGCAAGTGAAGTGGAGGTGGGTCCTGAAAATGCAGTGTCCTTACTTCTTACTCATGGTCGACCATCTGGTGGAGATGAGGGATTATGGCATGCTCTGGTCAATTTGACCCAGGTGTTTAAACACAAGCCTTGTCGGCCCAGTCCCCGGAGTTGCTCCAGCAAAGGTATTCATGATTTCCTTGTTGAATTGATGACCTATTTTATTGTATTTTGTGATGTGTATGCCGTCAATGACGAGACATTTACAACGAAATTATATGACAGTGATGTCAACGATGTTTTAGAGTTGTTTCCATCTGCCATTCGTTCAGAAATGAGAGTCCACTTGACTCATTGGTATAACCCACAATTGTTTTTAGAGGAGCAGCAGAAAAAGTGGACCCATGATTGTTTACCACTGTTCGAGTTTGTCTGTTCTGACATCGACCGTGATGATATCAATATTGATGTCTTGTTTCATGACATGACTTTTGTCCAACTACCGCTGGTGGAGGGTGCAGCAGAACGTCTTCATCACCACTGTCAGTGTTTGTTTTATAATTTGTTCAACTATGCAGAGAAATATACACAAGGTTGTTTGGTGTTAGACCGGCAACAATTGCAGTTGACGTTAAAAAACTGTAGGAAAAAGCATACAAGTACACTCACTCCAAACAAGCGTTTTGTGACAGAGTTGTTCCCCTATCAAAAAAAAGTTGTGAGTTGGCTGGTATCTCGAGAAACGACGAAGAGTCAGTCAACCAGTGCATGGGGATGGCAACGGCATCAGTTAGACGATGGTTTTGCGTTTCACACGTCAGTCTTTGGACATCTTTCTCATACGTCACCAAGTAGTAATGTACGAGGTGGTATTTTGGCCCAGGATGTAGGAATGGGTAAAACAGTCGAAATGTTGGCATTGATTGGCGAGTCTCGACGTCATAGTGGCTCGGGACCCACTTTAGTGATAATGCCCACGACCATGTTAGCTGTTTGGATGGCTGAAGCTCGCAAACATCTACCGAGCATGAAAACGGTCAAGTACCATGGTACTCGACGGTCGTTGGACAATATTCAAGAGATTGATATTGTGTGTACAACTTATCGAATAGTTGCCAATGAAAGTCATCTCCCAACACTTGGAACAGTGCGCTGGAGTCGCATCATATTAGATGAATCACACGAATTGAAAAATATGAACTCCATTACAACTCAAGCAGTGTGCCAATTGCAGGCTCCTTTCAAATGGTGTGTGTCGGCAACACCGTGGGTGAAAGATAGTCAAAATATCTTTGCGTACATGGCATTTTTTAATGTCTCACCATTTAACGTCCAGTTGTCAGGAGGTCGTTTTCAGCCACGATTATACATGAATTCGTGGACAGTCCATGATATCTGCCAATTTTTGTCGTCGGTTACATGGTGGCAACAAAAATGCCATGTACGATTAAATCTTCCACCTGTCACCAGACAGACAATAGAATGCTCCAATAATCAGAGTATAGGATATGCACATCTTGTTCGAGCAATCAGAGCACGGGTGAACAATCATCAAGAAACATCGTCAGGTCGTCGTTCACACCGTCTCTATGATACATGGTTGTTAAAAATAGCTGCCATCGATATTTCGCTGGTACCATTGGCAGCATTTGGAACATTGTGTCAGCAGGGTCGACATCATTCAGAATCAAACACGGTTGAATCATTTGTAGCCACCCTTGGTACAAGTCTGTATGATTCTTCTGTCCGGACATTGGTCAATTCGTGGTCTGAAGGAAATATCACATGTTCCATTTGTATGGATGTGATGGAAAGACCGACATTAACACCCTGTCATCACATGTTTTGTTTTGAATGTATCCAGTCTAGTTACCAGCACGACATGGACCACAAATGTCCACTCTGTCGTACAGCTGCCGGCACAAAGTGTTTGAAAGAATTGACAATGGACAATGTCGAAGAAACAGTCGGCGACATGTGGTACACCTCTGACATCAGTGGGAAACTAGTCCAGCTACCAATGGTGACAAAAGGGGAAATATTCAACGATTGTCTGGTCCCCAGCTCTAAATTCAAGACTGTACTCGACATGATTGACAAAAATGGAAAAACAGTGATTTTTACACAGTATCATGTTGCTTGCACAGCACTGTGTTTGGAATTATCTACACGTCAGATACCATTTGTCTCAATACAGGGGAGAATGTCTCCACATCAACGACAAGCTTCTATCGAATCTTTCCAACAAGATATCAACATCAAAGTCTTTGTCATGACATTGAAAACAGCTGCTGTTGGCATTACGTTGACGGCCGCGTCATCGGTGGTCTTTTTAGAACCAACCATGTCGGCCGACATGCAAAAACAAGCCATCGGACGTGTTTGGCGCATTGGTCAGACACAGCCAATCTCAGTGACAACACTGGTCACTCGGGATACCATTGATACTTGTACAATGGAACAATTGTTGACTATAAATATATAAGTCTTTGAAATAGAATGAAGTTTTATTACTTGGCGTTCTCTGTACAGTAGGACATTCATGTTGCCGAGAAAGCAGTGTATTTATAATCATGTTTATTTTTGTAAAATGTGTCTCATCTGTGACACCATTACAATACCTTTCTGCGGCTTTGACAGAGACTGCTCGCCTAGATTGCGTCGTGTATTGCACACAAAAGGTGTAGTGTTAACTTAATTTCTGTAGTCTTTTTCACATGCTCAACAAGTGTGTCCATAGTTGGTTTACCTTCTAGTGGCAACCGCTTTCTACGTTTTTGATCGTTCTGCCATGACGACCCTTGGTGTTTTTGTTCCTCAATATTTTTCCAAATTCGCAAATGCTGTTCATGTGTTTTTCTTATACGTTCTTCCTGTCCGCGTATTGTCTTGGAAATAATTTCTATTGCTTTTCGCTTTTTACCCTCCGATTTTCGTTTGTTGTGTGATTGGGCATAAATGTCGTTTAAACTCATTATAGACCACACCGTGACGTGGATAATAAAATTATAAAATATGCACAACATATTCTGGAATCAACGACAACAGAATCACCGAACAAAAACCAATGATGTGGTCATGTAGAATATAGTGAATAGCTGGGTTCTGGGAACAAAGGAGGACCGAAAGCATCGTGTCTGAATGTCATGTTTCAACACTGGGAGCTGGGTTCCAGGAAGGTCCGCTGGGACAGTCTACTGATTTTTAACATAAAACCGACATCGCATTGTACGTTTTGTTTGGTCAAATATTTTAGACCAATCAGGAGTTTCGTCAAGCACAATATCCGTAACAATCTCCTCGCAGGCACGTCTTGTAAATTGTGCAATGCCAATGACACGCACGTTGGGCAATAGAATATCCACATTTTCCAATACTTGCTCCAACAACTCTTGTTTACAACCGTAGAAATCAAAATATATCCCACAAGTGTTCTGGTAAATATTTGTGAGTGACCCTGTTTGGTCTTTGTCTTGATGCAAAATACTATTTTCAATAAAGCCTTTGTCTTTTCGGCGCATTAATATGGCATTCGAGTAAATTGCGTTGAGTCCATGCAACCGTTGCCATACACACAAAGTTGGGTCCATTTCAACATTATATATATCTTTGGACTTGATTTTGTTTTTACGCAAGCAGACTGTGTTCCGTCCACGTCCATCTAGCACAACGACAGTTGCTTTCTTCTGAGCATCATAAAACGGCTTCACAAGTTCTGCAAACATTTCTGAGCGTTCGTCTGCCCACTCGTCCGGCGCAATAGAAGGAAGTTTGATTTTAGGACCATATATGGTCGATTGTGGGTACAGTAACTGAGACGGTGCAATCAGTCCATCCCAGTCTTCTTTGTTGAATGTGCCCTCTTTAACTTTGAAAAAAATAGTTTTATTCTTGCGCATGATTGCAGAGTGTAATTTGTACCGTTCAACAGTTTCTGGCGTTGCCACATTGCCACGAAATGTGTAATTTGGAATACCGACAGTGTATTTACCGCTGCTGAATGTATTGTTGAAAAACTGTATCAATGTTTCAGTTTTGGGAGTCCATTTTTCGAGATGTGCTTTGGGGTCGCGAACATCCATTTTTTTCATATCGTGGATGAGTGTGGAAACACTCTCTGTTGATTCTCCTTCCTTGCTATCTTCTTCCTTGCTATCTTTTGATTCTCCCAGGTTGCGTTTCCATTCCAGAAGTTTGGTTATACATGTCTTCTTGTGAGCTTGATCAGCAATGTCAATGTGACGTTTTTTGCATTCTCTTCTCAATTCATCAACATCCAACTGTTGGAGCTTTTTTGTGGACCAACCTTTCAAATATTTTGGCACTTTCGGTGCGAGCTCTTTGTTGTCCGATGACTTTTTCTTTTTCGGTTCCGTCTGCAAAAAATCATGGTGTTCTGATGCAAAAATGTGGTACATATTTTCAAACAACAATGGCGCGCTTTATACAGTCAAATTCAAATTCACGAGAATGTTCTTCTTTGTACTCGCTTCTTCTTCTTTTTGTACTGTGTACTAAAGAGGTCCGCTGGGACATGATGCTATAAACTCTGTTCTTTCTTGTAATAGTCTTCTTATCGTAACACGGTCATTTGCTTCCTGAGCATTTTGTAACATTTGTTCGAAATCATCCATATCAAACGAAAATGCAAGTTCGCGAAGACTTGGTGCTGTTTCCATCTGTTGTATAAATGTATTATAGACAGTTTTTGCAAGTGTTCGATTGGACGATAAATAAAAGCCCGATTGCTCACTGAGTGGACCCCGTGTAAATGGGTCAGTGGGGGGACATCGTCCACATTCTCCGACATGTAATCCTTCGAGTAATTTTTTCTTGGTACTTTCCGAATACGATTGGTCACGGACCACCCAAGGATTGGCAACAAAAGACTCTGAAATACAATCAAACAGCAAAGAATCAAGGCGAGGAATCTTGAGAAGCTCGACCATTGTTTCCAACATCAGAAAGCGTTGCTGTCGAAATAGTTTCCATGCATATTTTTTGAAACGAACCCTTATTTCAGACACTGATAAAAAATGAAGCAAGTCACCGTCATCATCCTCCTTGTACATGAGTCGCCAAGTTGCTACCCGGCTGTCAAAAGAACAGATTTGAATCGCTGCAGAAATATCAGATGTTCGTAACAAGTTTTTGACAGCAGAGACAGCTTTCTTGAATGTCTCAAATACCAATGGTTGTCCCCAGATAAACAATAGTTCCTGACCATCATCGGTTGTAAACACGCCATGTCTAACATCGTTACAGTAGTTTCCAGACATTGACAACGTGCCACATTCTGTGATGATACCTTCCCGATGTCCATATGACCACATACCTTTAAATGTAGTCTGACCATCATCGAGTTCACCATGACCATGATATTCGCTCTCCATCCAGTTTCCTTTATATGAGCTACCATCAGGATACTCGATAACACCTACTCCGTTATAATGACCATATGACCATTCGCCATTATAGACTGAGTCATGTTTATTGATACCGTTTCCGTGCCGCATATCACGATACCATTCGCCAGTGTATTCGCCAGTGTTTGTGGAAACACAATGTCCATATCCATGGCGCATATCACGAGACCATTCGCCAGTGTATGTATAGTCATCGTCTGTCATTGTACCTTTCCCAGATTTTGCACCGCGTTTCCACATTCCAGTGTAAGAGCTGCCGTTGTTCATCGTCATTGTTCCTTGTCCATGGCGAAATCCATAGAGAAAATATCCAGTGTAAAGACCATCTTCCAATGTTTGTTGACCACGTCCATGGCGCATACTATTGGACCATTGTCCATCATATGTCTGTGGACCATCGGAGAGGATGCCTTTTCCATGAAATTTTCCGTGACGAAACTGACCTTGGTAGACAGTGTTAGCACGGTGGAGCGTACCAGTACCATGATACAGGTCACCACGCCATTGTCCAGTGTACGAATAATTGCCAGCTCCAATTTCAACACCGTCTCCCTCTCGTTTTCCAGCTACAAAGAAGCCATCATATTGCAAGCCGGAGACGGTCTCCAAGGTACCCTGACCAGATGGGATATTGTTGTACGTCGGCCCGTTATAACAGCTGCCATCTTCCAAGTGGAGTGTTGCGTTTTTGAAACAGCGTTTTCTTTTGTGACCTTTCATCCGAGTTTTACAAGAGTTACAACGAGGACGTTTCATTTGAGCAATAATATCGGAATTATATAGTTGTTTTTATTCTTCTATGGTTTTGTTTTTATTCTTCTTCTCCGCGACGGCGTTTAGGTTTTCTGACTTTCAGAGTTTCTTTTGTTGTAGTATGGTCACGTTTGTATTGTTCCAATTCTGCTGGATTTTCGATGATTTCTTCCAATGTTTTCATTGAGACAGACACTACATTTTTTTCCTCTCGTTCAAAAGTGACACCTCCAATGTCAGCCGACATGAGGTTATGGTCACGCATATACGAATAGATTTGTTCATGACGTTCTTTCTGAGCTTTGTTGCAAATTTTCAACTGTTGTTTCAATGCATCGATTTCGGGCAGAGCTTCGATATATTCTTTTTTCAACTCATCAAAGTGTTCCATTTTTTTGTTTGTTCTAACCATATCTCGAAAAAAAGTAGAGTAAGAGGTACATAAGTGAGAAAAAAACGTACAAAAATCAAGTATTAAAGTGCTTGTCATTGTCATTGAATGTCTGTCCATCATGGACGAATCCATCGACAATTACTAGACCCTGAACAAGCACTTCACCGTTTCCAATACACAGAAGGTCGAGCCATGGCACCTGTACCACGTCGTAGTGAGCTGGCTGCTGCGATGGTTGCCTTGTTTTTGTTGTCGATTGCTGGGTCCATCTCTACATATGGAGTGTATAATCAAGAAAAAGATACAATGTTATTCGGATTTATATTAATAGGTGTTGTGTTTGTATGGTTGTGTGTGAAATTACTCTAAGTTCTCGTACTGAAAAAGGCCGTGTTCTCCAGCATAATTAGCCATAGCAAAGGTTAGATTGTGAGTATTGGCTTTGCCCATAATCGGATTTGCCCATTCATAGAAGTTGTTGCACACTTCAATACCAGTGGTTGACTCACTATCGACAAAGGACAGAAACTTGGCAAGAATTTGCGCTGGTGTGTAAATACCATGGTCTTTGAATTTGTCGATAGTGGCAGGTCCCATCCCAGGAATCTCGTTCATTCGAAAATCGAGCAATGACCGATTGACAAATTCAACAATAGTATCAGCACGCAGAGAACTTTTCGATGGTTGGTAATTAAACGAAGACATTTTGTTTTATATTTAGACAGTATCGTTAAATACTTACATATTTGTAACATAGTTGGATTTCAAGGTGTCAATGCTCGAAGACCTTCATCGATAAGGCTCCACAGTCCCCAGTCAGTGCTTCCTTTTTTTCGGTTTGACTTCTTTCTTGAGCGCCTGTAGTTGTTTGAGCGACATAGTGTCAATGTTTTTACAACCAGACTGCTTGGACTGTTGACACAATAGTCTTAATTTTTCTCGTACCAACTTTTTTTTCTTTCTTGCAGACCATTTCCCCTGTGCCCAACTTAACAGTCCTTCCGAGTTTTCAAACGGGCTGAGTGGGCACCGTTGTCCGGAGCGTCGAGCGCAAATAATGGATGCTGTGGTTGATACGACGACTCGAGCGCGGATGCTGTGGTTGATACGATGATGCTGGTATTTCTGTCTTTTTTTCTCGGAGTAATGACATAATAGAAGGACAATCGTTCGTCTCAGTTCAAAGACTAATGTTGACCAAGACATGAAAAAGATGGTATATAAATACAATCTTCTCTTTTATAATGACTGAAGGTTTAGTAACAGCTCTTTCTTATTTGAGCGCTTTCATTGGATTCAGTTCTACCTTTTGTTACTTAGCAACCTTTTATTTGACCCCCTACAACCAATTGTACTTGTCGGGAGAGTCTGGCTACGACGAGACCGATGTTTCCTATACAATTGCCATTGTTGAGTGTGTCCTTTCTGGTTGTACATTTATCATTGGTCTCTTAGCTTTTGCTGCTCCCAAGTATCCGGAACGTCGAGTGGTGTTAATCTCTATGCTTTTTTTCATAATGGCTGTCATTGTAGAAGGCACCTTTGGAACAGTTCGTGCGTGGAATCTTGGTTTGCTTGGAGGCGATATGGAGCGGACTTGTTCCGATAAGCAGTTTGCAACAGGATGTCCGACAACACGATATGAAGCAGTTCACAGTCCGCGTGAAATTTTGTATACCTCACCAAAAGGTGGAGATTGTCAGTTTTGGTTTTGGGACGAGATGCGTTCGCGTCAGTCTGCAAATGCATGTTCAACCCAATATGGTCAGCCAGCTATTTGTGATTATTCGATTGAAACATTTATGGATTGGTCGTCACCATCATCATATGGATGGAGAGATGACCCTGATGAAATCCAAGAGTTGCTGGCAGACAGTGGACCCTTGACAACAATGAAAAAAGTACATAATATGGCAGAATTACTGAAAATCCAAGCAGGACAATTGAAGTACAATTCAGAGGAAAAAAATTACTCGTCCACTATCTCTACCCAACTGACTGTACAACCATCATTGGCATATTGTTGGTATTGGGGGTGCAATGCTGTCTGCAATTCGCATCGTTATTTCGTCAATCGTTTGTGGTTTGTGGCAACTCTCCTGTTGACTGTACTGTACTTATTGAACACAATGCTGGCAGCCTGTTTGTGGCGCAAGACACGCAAAATCAAAGTGGTACCAGCAGTGGTGGAGCCTTCAGCATTTATAATGCCTGAATTTGGTCGACGTAAACGTCAATTGGTCGAAAATCCCGCAATGCTTCAGTTCTGATGTATATAGTAGGCAGTTGTACAAGGAAATGGAGGACATGTCCAAGAAACGCGTAGTCCCTAACAAATGTTTAAAGACTCGAGTCGAGATAGAAGGGCGCGCATATCGTGCCTTATCTTTTTTTCATGAACATCCGTCCAGCATTTCTGAAGACAATTGGGCACTCTTTCGTCACGAATCAGGCCCAGTGATTGTGGACAAATTGACTCTGTCAGTCATGGCAGAGTGTCAGTGTGAATTTCTGACAAGAGAAGCAGAGGCCACCTCGGACGAACCCACGATAGTAGCAGTTGAACTATTAACAAATAATCAGTATAAAGTAGAAGCACATTAAAAAATAAACACAATGACTTTGACATTAAAAGAATCATGCCGTATGTATGAGCAGTACTGTCGTCGTCGAACAGCAATCCCTACCTTTGAAGAGTTCAACCATGCGCATGCTACCTGCCTGCCTCGAAACAAGGTAGCGTTCCAATCTTTCAAACAAACTGTGGAAGCTGCTGTGAAAGCAGAAGGTGTTCCTGTCACGCGTCGTTTGCCGAGTTTGTTTCAAAAGTTTTCGTTGGGAGACCAGCCAGCACTTGTGCCGCCGTCTGTTCAGTTGGCAGCACGCCCCCCCGTGTTGGCACTTCCATCTCCCAAACAGAGTTTTACAATGAATATACGCCAGCCAGTGGCTGAATCGGCTGAATCAGTTGAGGCTGAATCGGCTGAATCAGTTGAACCGTGGTCGGTCGAATCCTATAAGGATTTAGTCCTCCAGTCAGACAATTCCAATCTGAGGGAATCGAAAGGACTGATGGTGCACTTAATACCACCCGAAAAAGAAACAGAGCTGGTTTCCTTGGCTTGTAAATTGACCAAGAGTACGTGGAATGCGATCTGTGGTAAAAGTGGCACAACCTTGTCGATGAGAGATGGTTCAGTACTGGACCTCAGTTCGATTCAGTTGAAGCAGGAAGATGTGGCCAAGTTTGTGTCTAATTATAAAAAGAAGGTAGCTGGGCCATTTTTCCTTCGTTTTTCTCGTATATAAACAATTTTATTTCTAACTAAATGAATATTTTTGAAACAACTTTAATCAATTTGCGTGTACTACAATCTTTGGAATGTCATTCTCGTCTGGACACAACTGAAAGACTTTTCAAAATTCACACAGCTTCTCAATGGGTGCCTATTTTTTTAAAAAGGTGGTGGGCTTCTCAAAATCGTCAAACTGACATTTCTCGTATTCAGTCATTGTACCAACAAGCTATCCAGTGCATAGCAGATGACTCGGACAGAGAGTCCGGACGAATGACAACATATGTTGACGGTTCGAAACGTGGGTTGAAAAATCTACAGACAACCTATGCCAACGATCAAACAATGGTGGCATTGATTGATGTTATTTTAGATTCTATTCATCAACTATCAGTCGACGATTAAACGAACCAATCAGAGCCTCTACAATATGTTTTATATTAGCCTCTGGAAAATGGTGGTCAGTCTTGAGTATGGTAGTGACAGTTTTACCAATGCTCTGCTGTGAATTGAGTCGTTGTGTTGTATAGTCTGTGAGTGCATTTTTCTTTAACAAATAGAGTAACATTTCGACAGAATATATCTGATGTGCTCCAAAGACTATCTCTGCTTTTTTTCCTATCCACCGTATCGAACGCAAACTGGTCGTATAGGCAGAATAGATCGGCCCATGGAGCCACCAGTTTGCATCAGTGATGGCGTTGATAATATCGACACATGCAATAACATCGTATTTTGCTCGATGAGCATGTTGGATAGGACGGTTCAACAACTGAAGATGTAACCCAGTCAAAGAAAAATTCCCAGAGGGAGATTTGACAACATCTCTGCAAAAATGCAAGGAATCAAAAAAAAACCAATGTAAGGGTAATAACATGTTGACTCTGGTCGATTCTAGTTCAAGAATTGGTTTATCTGCTTTAAAGGTATTGTGTGAGATAAAGACTGGTATGAACTTGGTTTGATGTTTGATCCATTGTATTAACTCAGTTAATACAATATCCCATGTTTGTGCAGCTTCTGCTGTCAGAAAATCTCTGGTCAATTGTGGTAACTCTGCTATTGGTGGTGGAGAAAACTGTGTTATGGCGGGGTCAGGGTCCACAACACGAGTAAACCAGTGCCCAGTCGTTTTTGCAAAGACTGAGATTTCCCAGATTCTGCATGTCTGTAAACGATTAATTTGACCAATGAATTCAAGGTCGAAAATAAAATAATCGACTTGACCACGAAGATGTTCAATGCGGTTCATTCGTCTCTATGAAACAGCAGTGTATACTTGGTTTCTCAACTATGACACAACAATGTGAGTCCGCATGTTGATTGCTTTGACTTTCGGATGTGAACGATGTGGGATTGTTTTGAGTTGGTCATCTGATAAAATGTAGCATGCTATCCAAGACGAAGATGCCTCGACTCCAATCAAACAATTCGATTCTTCATCAATGTGTACACAAGCAAGAGACAGTTGGCAGGTCGGACATGTCAGTGTTGGTGTAGACAATCCCCAGTATTGTTGTAAACATTTGATATGGAAGCAATGTTGACACTGTGTGGTGATAGTGCCTGACGGCAAAGAACAGAGAGTACATGTCATTTTCAGTTTTCGAATGATAAATTTATACAACTGTGTAAAGAATATGTTTGTTCAAAAAAGAATCCAATAATGATTGTGTCAATAATGCGCCGTCTCCAACAATTAATCCAATCTCGGATAATTTTCCAGGATGATGTCTTATATTTTACCTTTAAAAAGAATACTTTTTGTGCACATGTTACCCAGGGAGGACTCATTTGGAAATGCCAATGGCAAAAACCAGGAGACACCCCGATTGCAATTTTTCAAAATTCTTCCACTATCGACGGACGGCCCTATGTACGTACTTTCGAGTCGTTGACCGACTGGACAGAAACATGTATTCAAGAATGTTTAGATGAATATCATACACGATATTCTTCATGGAAACGTGTACGACATCAACGCCTTGACCAGCCAATGGAAGTTCTGTTCAAACATTTCCAACGACGCGGGATTGCACCGACCAGCGAAACAAACGTTGCCCTTCATGAACAGATTGCGGCATTGCAACATCACCTCGATGTCTCCAAAGATTGTATTGCGAAATGGAAGCAGTGGTTTGTTTCCACCAACGACACAACAATACCATTGCCAGTACCAGAGTCCCAAGAACAGCCGCCCGAGATGCCTCCCACTGCTGTGGAGGCACAACCTTTTGTTCTGAACTCGGACTCTGGTCAGTATATGGTACTCCATCGTGTCAATGAAGTTGCACCACCAGAGTGTGTCTCATGGTTGAAAAAAAACGGACCCGGTTCATTCCAGACACTGTTGGACAAGATACAAGATTCGACACATTTTGACCCGGTTGTAGCTGGAGATGACCGTTGGGGCCCAGTTGATACAATGACTGCGAAGAGATTTGTACATCATTTTTTTAAGGATTAGTTGTGGCAGCAAGCGTCGTGCCATAACCAGAAGAATAAAAATATTGAATATGTTTGTATTTTATACCGAGGTGCTCCCAACTATTCAGAATACTTTCATTTGGTCCTACATTTAGAACGTAAAACATGGCGCGTCGTGCCCCCGAGTAATAAAACAATTGAATATGTTTGTATTTTAAACTGATGTGCTCCCAACTATTCAGAATACTTTCATTTGGTCCTACATTTCTAACGGTATTCTAACGGTATTCTAACGGAAAAAGATGGCCATTTGTTTCCATCTAAGTAATCATCATTTCAAGTCTATTTTTGTTCTCATGTCTGGATCCATGGCGTTTCCCTGAGAATACTTTCATCTGGTCCTACATTTCGGTAAAAGATGGCCATAATTTGTTGTTTCCATCTAAGTAATCATCATTTCAAGTCTATTTTTGTTCTCATGTCTGGATGCATGGCGTTTCCCTGGTTGGTCATCTACATGACAGATGGCGTCGAAACATTCGCTCGATGTTTCGATGTTTCGTACAAAATTAAGGATGAAATCTGTGTGTTTTTTTCCGCATTTTCGCTCTGTAATCGGAACTGGAAGAGGATGTATCAACATGGTCGATAAAGTTTTGTACAATACCGTAAAATAACATCGACCATGTCTTTTCAATTTCTTCCCTGCATTTTGCACCTGTAATCACGACTTTTCCACTCCGAAAAATTAAAAACACTAATTTTGGCGCAGTAGTACGAAAAACCAAGCCAGGAAATAAATCAGGTTCATAGGAGACATAGGGTCCGTAGGATTGTGATAATTCCACTAACTTTAATGCATGTGGTACTTCTGCGGAGGCCACGATATTCTGAATCTTAAAATCTCGAAATGACACTGGGATGCCATGTTTTTGCAATATGCGGACATATTTACGCCCCGCAAATCTGGATTCGATTTCTGTTTTAGCACCAGTACAGACCATGTTTCCGGACGCGAATGCCAGTGCTGTGGTTCGTGGGCTCCGAATCCTCAAAGATGCAGCTGCAAATTTTTGTGGATTATACTCGATGAAAGGTTTTTCAAGGGCAATTGATCGTAGGTCCAAAAAGTCAACACCCAAATTAAAGGTTGCGACAACATTTTGTAGCTCAAAAGATGGAAGCGGTAGGCGAGGTTTTTCCAGTACCAAGGCCGTTGGGTCAATCAATTGCTTCTTTTTCTTTGGTGCTTTCGTTTTCTTCAGTGCTTTCGGCATTTGCAATGGTGAGTGACAACTGCTGTGGATCGCGGAATGGTTTATAGCAAGAAAAAACAAATCCCAAAATGACAGTCATCTTATTTTAGGATTATGTGAATTTTGTTCGACAATGTGGAATATAGTAACAACTCAACAATGTTTCCACTTCCGAATTACGCAATGCTCAACTTTCGCAGTCAATCTGCCCCAAAATTTCTGTCAAGTCAGCGCACGAGTAAAGTCACTGGCAAACAAGACACGTTTTACGACATCCAAAACGATGCGGGCTACACTTTCAAGATGGTGACTCCTCCCTGCAATGCCCTTTTCCCCCACTTGGGCGAAGGAGGTAACAACGGTGGCAAATTTTCCCAAACCAAGGAAACTTCCAGTATTATTACGAATTTGCTGTGCCTCGGTGTCGACACTCAGTTCAAATCTGAACGCGAGGATTACTTTGCATTTTTAGCTACATTCAATGACAACGTCCTCGAACAAATGTACCTCCAAGATGCTGGAGGTGTGGCAACTGCCATCCGTGCTAAAACAGAGAAACGTTACGGTACTAAAAAAACGCCTGACGAATTAGAGGCCATGTCATTGAAAGCATTTAAAAAAAATGCAATGACACCCCTCAAATCTCGTGATGGTGAAGTGCAACAAGTCATCAAATGCAAAGCCTACAACAAAGATTTGTCACCACGTTCCGTTCGCTATGTCCAACCAACAGGCGGACAATATGTCGAAATGACTGAACAACCAGACATTCGTAACGGGGCTCTGTTGTCTGTTCCATTTATGGTTCGGCCATTTATTATGTCCAAAGACAAATACGGTCTGACCTATACGATGATTCCGGACATTGTGGTCTACTCCACTGGTACTGGTCGTCCAACAGCTTCTATGGAAGCCATTGAAACTGTCGGTCGCGACTATCATTTCAGTCTGTCGGAGGGACGCGATGAAAAAACGTACCTGAACATTCACGATAACGAAGCCTGTTCATTTGAAGTTCGCACACCAGCACTCGAGGTAGTGTTTTCAGATTTGACAGGTGATGGAACACTTGGCCGTATTGCAGGCGTGACTGAAAGCAATGCCAAATACACCGCTCTTTGTAAAGAGGACACTTCCAACCTCCAATCAGTGGCTCTTTTTGACCATCTTGAACAGATGCAGAAGGACATTGTTGATTTTTGCTTGGCCAACGATACAGTCTTGGTCAAATTAAAAACTGATTCCAAAGAAGAAGCAGAAGAAATGGCCGCGGAAACCGACGAATCGTACGACTCTTGTTTCCGTACTGTCATTATGGATGCTTTCAATGGCGCAGTGTACAAACGCGACGAGGACGACGGGCGTCAATTGAGGATGAGTCAAAATGTCTTTAGTAAAAATGGTACTAAAAACATTTTACCAGTTCAGCCGAAGCAGCCGGACTCCATTGAACGTGGTGCCATGATTGCACCAGTCCTATGCCCATCCGTGTATTTCATGGCAGATGGTAAATTTGGTGTCAAAATGAGTATTTCATTGAAACATGGCTACCGTCTTGACTCCAATCCTGAATCACAAGACAGTGCTTCTGGTGTCTTATACGCCGTGGAAGAACGTCCTTCCAAGCGTACCAAGATTTCAGAATAAATCACGTCCTTCCAAGCGTACCAAGCCACGTCCTTCCAAGCGTACCAAGCCACGTCCTTCCAAGCGTACCAAGCAGAATAAAGAGTGGAGATACAATAACATTAACCTAATTTTTTCATTATTATACAAAATTGTATTACTATCACGAGCACGGTGACACTTGATGCAATGGCCACCGTCCAGAAAAAAGAATAACTACGTGCAAAAAAACATGTCGAAATAAATGCCATGGATGGCCATGTTTGATAGGCCAACATATAAATATGCTGCGATGTTTGTTGTGTACCAACAGAGGTCAAGGTTGATTGTGATAATAACATCACAGACACCAACGGTATATTCGAAATAATACTTGCAACTAATTCTTGGTCCGCCTTGACCAACTCTGCAATTCCAACCACCAAGGAGACTGTTACCACATTAGCAACGAAGACATAGAACCACGTCATCTGGATACTCGTTGTTTTGATGTGGTCAGGCATGTCTTGCAGATTGGCGACATTAAACAAAACACTACATCCACCAATGACACCTAAAAGCAGAGAAGATTTGATGACACACAAACTTATGACAGCTACAAGTAACACTACTGTAGCAATAGACCAGACAACTGGCCATAGTGGATGAAAGTCAGTGCCAGGAAAACGTGGCTGTCGACCAGTGTAATTATGTATACCAATGCGAAATACGATGAGAAAAAGGACAGGAATAATATGCAAAGCAACATTGAAGAGGAGTGCTTCTTCATTGATAGTTGTTGCCGACAAGAGTGACAGAGAGATAATGACGGTGCGTCCTGGTATCCATGTAAGCATGATTCCAAGAGAACCTGTCATATAAATGAGAAATAATAACACATTAACTGCAATCAATCCACTGATGATAGACTCCCACATTTGAGTATAAATGTTTCTGTTTTATAGTGTATAATGTTATCATCGTCCACCACTCGGTTGGACGTTCGATTAGAAAGTCTTGAAAATGGCGTGTCTCAGCTTGATACTAAATTTTGTCAACTTGATGACAAAGTGACACAACACATGCTCATGTCTTCAGAAATGATGATTGAGAATAAACAAAGTTTCCGTGATGTTCATGCTGCCCTGGAAACCTCACGAGACGAGATTCAAAAATCAATTCGCACCATCAAAACACAATACACCTCCAGATGTCAACTCTATGCTTTTGGAACGGGCTTGTCTGCTTGGACTTTGTTTGTTGCCTATGTATTATGGTCCTAACCATTGTAACTTGGAAGTTCGCTTCTCGGAGATAGGAGATGCCTGGGTGACATATGTCATGTACTCGGTGACACCACATGCATTGTGCCCCCTTTCTAAATATAGATAGCCGTTGTCTCCCCAATCATTCCCCCAAGAATTTTTGATAATCCATGCTTTGCGTGTGTAACCAACAATAGTCACAGCATGGTCAATGTCACGTGAGCACATGGTATGTTTAAAAATCCCACTCTTATAATTGTCCCAGTTTGTCGAATCAATACCAACAGAGACTGGTCCATATTGATGTAGAATTTTTTCTAATTCATGTTCTGCCAATGACCCAAATGTTTCTCGTTCAATCACTTTCCAATTTGACACTGCAACATGGGACAAGATATCACCGGCAGGACACGTCATATCCAGACCAGAAAAAGGTTGTTGGTTCTCCAGAACAACAGCCCCCTGTGTACCATATTGGTACACATATTCCATGAGACCACCATCACATCCATCGTTGGGGGCATCCGATGTATCGGAAGTACAATCTAACAGATGTTGTACTGATATCGATTTTGGAAAGCCATGTTTTCGGGACCAATATTCCAAGACTGTAGCAGCTGCAAATGCATAACACCCACCGCAATCGCCCTGGTACTTGACATCCGTCACAAAAGAGACACCATTAATATCTCTCCAGTCAATCGGCGGCAACGTGTATGGAGCCGTTAACTGTTTATGCTCGTTGTCGGGATGGCGTGGTTGCCCAGCTTTGTGGACACTGAGAAGAGAATTTCGTGCCAATTCATGTTTGAATCGGTCTGACCGCGAAGTATGGCCAAAGTGTACCCCATCAATGTGCACCTTCTCCACGGCGAGTATATGTTTGGACCGTAGGTTGAGTTCAGTATGATTAGAATATTGTTTGTGAAAGTGGGCCATATACTCACACACGTTAGGATGAGTGCTGGACTTCCGACAATCATGTTCATCAAGAGCAGTTGTCATTGACACCAAGAATACAAATAAGAAACACTTAATCATTTTTTATTATTTGATAGGTTGTTTATATACTAAAATGTCACATCGTCCATTGGCAATGTCCTATATGTTTAGTACTGACTACTGCTCTGAGTCTGGATACTATACTGGAGATAGTCAGGTTGGTGTCCCGTTACAAACTGTACTTCGGAGTCCACCACCAGCTTGGCTTGTGGCTGATTGGATGATAGCCACTGCTGCGGGTGTGCCCTCGCCTCCCTGCAATGCACCAACAACGAATCAAGGCCTGTTATGGTTGCGTGATTTTTTGAGATAGTCGTGTCTTTGAGCGACAACAACATCGACAGCAATGTCCACTTGGAAGCGACTCCCTTCCTCAGACGCCGTTGTTTTGTACAGTCGGTGCAAGTTCTGCCTGTTTGATTATTCGAGATAGTTTTCAACATAGTTGATGCAATGGGAGCAACTAGTCACTACATCTGCTAATGTTTGAACAGGGTTCAATGCCGTTGTCAGTGCTGTGGTGACATGACCTACATTTTCAAACAGTGTTGTTGAATGAGAGTGGATCAAAATATCGGATATTTCTTGAAAGTCTGCATTTATTTGTGTGAGTTTGTTGGCATGAATTTGTATTGATGGTGTTAAAACAAACCCTAATTGAATAAGAGACATTTTTAATTTTTCTGTCTGTACTTCAATGTGGTCCAGCATCTCAAAAGCTGTCGGCAACTATATAGTTGTGAATTACTATTTAAGTCCACTGCTGTTGATGGCATGTCACTGATTAAAACATATTCCCCTCAATTATTATGGACCTTGAACTTGCGATTGTTGAATGCAATTTTTCGCCATCCACCAACAATGACCAGTGAACCGGAGAGTTATTTCCAAGCTGTTCTTGATGCCCATCAATTTATCCGTACTGATTTGAATGGTACATTTGTTTCTCCACCGATTCAGACGAATGAGCCGACTACAATTGTCAATATCCATCGTTCGTTACAAGAGTTAGAGAATATTTTGTTTGGTCCGACCGAGCATCCTTTTCCCAGTACGATTGAGGGATGTTGCTTGTACACAAACTATTTAGAACAGCAGTTGAACCCGACTAAACATCGTTGTGTCTTATTTTGACATTGCAACAAAGAAATGTCGTCCGTAATGATGCATGAACTGAATGACATGTGTTAATGCGAGTTGTTTGTCTGGATCATGTTGGATATCTTGAATAGAGGCACTGTTCGAAAACGGATTTGGTAGTGTTGCGTTGAGCTGTTTGTCATGTTCTTCAAGTTGGTTCCGAATATATAACATTAATCGAAAGGAATCGATAGCATCCGAAGTAGCCGTTCCTTCGCACATGATTTCTGTCACCCAACCTTGGTAAGGTGGTAAAACGGTGGACACTCCGGAAACATGTTCTGTCTCGATTCTAATTTTTTTGGCGGAACCTCTTGTTTTCCTGTTGGAACTTCCTCTTTTCGTTCTTTTTTGCGAGAGAAAGTCATCTGGAATATAGGGGAGAACAATGCAAGTATTTTCAGTCAGTCTGACTGAGAGTCTGTTTTGTGGTGGAATGGAATGAATACTAATATTATGAAAACAATGGCTGTAGAGACGTTTGGGAAGGGGTGCAAAAGAACTATTGGAACCCAAGACTTTGTGATGGAATATATTGGTCCCAACCTCTTGTGTAATGAACACATTGGCAGCTGTGATTTCGGAGCGCAAATCTCGTGACTTGGTACTACATTCCAGTTTGACACCAGGATACACAATCCGTTCGTCGATGTTGTCTGGTCGAGGGACCTTTTTGTTGTACCATCGACTGAAACTTTGTTGTGATAAGGCAGGAAGACTGAACTCCATTGGTGTTTTGTTGAAAATGACACTGCTTTATAAGGGACAGGTACCACACAAAAATTGGATTCAACTTTGTGATGGAATGGTCACAACCTCTCACGAACACATTGGCAGCTGTGCGGAGCGAACATCTCGTGAGCGCACCTCTCGTGACTTGGTACTCCAGTTTGACGGATACACAATCCGTTCGTCGATGTTGTCTGGTCGAGGGACATTGTTGTTGTACCATCGACCGAAACTTTGTTGTGATCAGGCAGGTAGACTGAACTCCATTGGTGTTTTGATTTGTTGAAAATGACACTGCTTTAGAAGGGACAGAGACCACACAAAATTGGATTCAAAATAGCATTTGTTTGACATATGCTTTTTTTTTGTACACAATCAGAAAAGATTATAAAGTCAAGAAGATGTCAATCACAACTATGGAACTACTTGCAGTATGGGGCGAAAATACACATAGTCGACCCAAGGTCCATCCCAAAACGATACACATTGAAGATTATATCGTCTACGAAATCCCTCGTTCTATGTTTCGTCAGGCTGCCTCGATGTTTTCTGACGTGCGTCATGCCGATAGCAATGCTCAGTACGACGAAATCACCATGCAACTATTTTTACAAATGGTCTCGATGTCTGCCTCGTTAGAACAAGACCAGGTCCCCACAGATGTGTATCCATATATGAAAGCATGGCTTGAATGGGTTCCAAGTGAAAGTCGTCCAGATGATGCAGTGTCGTATCGTCTTCATGCAGTCTCGTTATCAAAACAGGTCCATTTTGGTACCTCGCTCTCGAAGATGCTCCACGAAACCTCCCAGTTGCACACAGAATCAAACTCTCGAAAAATGAATTCGCGAAAAACGGATCCGCTGTCTGGCTTGCACCCCTATCAAAAATGGATGCGTGTATCGGGGATGGAGATGTATATTCGTACCATCTGTGACCGTTACGCTTGTTCACAGCAATTTACTGAACAAATGGACCATATTTTGGCACCGAAATCAAAGTTAGACATGCAAGGAGAAGGAGGCAATCCAGTCAATCCAGTCAACGTCTTTACCATTGACAGAGCCTTTGAACATACGCCTATCACGGCCGACCAACGTTTCATGGACCGTACAGCCTATACTGGTTCTAATACCAAAGGTGAACCTGTCCGTGAGCTGACATTCCCATCCTCGTCGCATGTGATTTTATTGACACCCTCCCAATTACATCCGAAAACATTCTGCGCAAAATATCTACCAGACCATCAACATTGGATGAAAGTCCAAAATGACCTACCAAAAAAAAAACTTGACACTGGTTTTGACGAATCTTGTCAAACGGAATATGATATTCGTACACCGGCAGATATTGAACGGGCACGTTTAGAGGGATTTGCAGACCGTTCCGCGTTTGAAGCACTCTCACAACAATCAAAAGCAAAATACGCCACCGAGTGCTTGCCATATGAACAGACACCTCTGTTCGAACCAGCTTATCGTTCGTTCCAAACATGGGGAATCGAAGCCATGCGAAAACAATGCCTGGACCCAGATGCTTGTATTTCAGAAGTTTGTTCGAAAATGTTGACCTGGAGAGAGAGACACCAAAAAGCTGCTATCATCAAATATAAGATTACTGACCCAACGTTGTCTGTCTTTGCAAATCGTGTCATCCGTCTCATGGAAGGGTACGAACAACATTACCTCATTTCCACCGCACATCGCATGATGTTTCTGATCCATCATGCTCGGTATGACGCATTTCGCCATGATTTTGGCCTCCACTTTAACTGCTTTCAGGCAGGGGAAGGAGCAACCTCGAAATCATTCTTGTTCTTATTGATGGAAAAGGAAAGCATCCCAGGAACAACAGAAGTCTTAACATACCAAACAGGGAAAGCAGATGCTGTGGACGGTAACCGCAATGACATTACCACCGTGTGCCACGAAGCGCCACCCGGTATGTTTCGCACTGCAAAAAACCCGAATGCAGATTCAACGCAAGAAGCAATGTTCAAAGAAAAACTAACTTCACAGCGAGTCACTGCCAAAATTTGGTGTCAAGACGAGGGAACAGGCCGTCGTTCAGCACGATTGACCAAATCCGAATGCATTGGTGTGTGGATGGGTGCCACCAACGACCCACCATCAGAAGTGGAGGAAGCACTCAAAACACGCTTTTTTTGGGGGAATTTCGAGCAGCAGCAGCGACGTGGACGCGATATTGACGACTGCATGAATGCCGAACGTGCAATGTCATCCGCCGACAAATTGCATCGTGAAAACTTATTTGACCAAGCAAAGGAAGAACAATATCGTGTCATGATCGTCGAAAAAGCTATCTGGACTGGTGTGATCAAGGACGTCAATATTTCCGCCTACAATATCGTGATGCCACGCCTCAAATCGAAACTCACCAAAAATTCAATCATTCGTCCGGGTCCACGCGACTGGGAGCGTGTCAAAATATTTTCGAGATTAATGGCCATTGTCACTGCCATTGAACGCGTCTGTAATTTGCCAGGTGGGGAACACTACGGCACACCATTTAACGAAAACATGTTGCCAGAGATCGAAGCACATCTTTGCGTCACCGAAGAAATGGTCATTTTTACATTGTCACTCTTGTCAGACCAATTTCGTTCACCCATTGAACACAAAATTCTGAACACTATCTGGGCCATGGAAAAAGACGCACCCAAATTTGGCACACCAAACTCGGACGAACAATCGGTCGACTACATCAAATTGCCGAAACTACACCAACTGGCCAAAAAAATTAACTCACGCATGCCCCTAGCAAAAGGAAGAACATCCATCAATAATATTATCAACTTTCTCAACAACATGGGCAAACATTCAATGATGGCACATCAATACAAAGGTCGACCTGTGGAAATGGGTACTACTGCCAACACAAACAAATTTCCAGTGATTGCAAACAAGGCACTGTCCAACAAACAATCATGTGTCATCACACACGAAGGTGTTTTTGTTCATGTTGCACACATTCTAGCCCATGCAGAAGACAGCGCAGACAATATTTTTCAAATTTTAGCCTCGGAAACACATGCAAACTCGGCAGAAAAACGGATGTTAACCGCATGCCCACATAACTATAGCTTTCATGTCTTGAAAGTGATTGGGAGACAACCGAGCGGGCCAGAATTGACCTACAGCAATGTATTGGCCAACTGCGACATATCACGATGGATTACTGGGACTACAGACACCGCTACAGACTCAAGGACGCGCGGCGAGTACACGATTAAGAAAGACATTGATGCCGAAGTCGCAGGGATATATGGACAGACCATTGGCAAACAGACATACACGCCTCAAGATGTGATGCAACGAGTGCTGGAGAAAGAACCTTATGAACGTCCAAATATTCTATATCCAGAACACTTGGCGTCATCCATCATCCGACTCGCCAACAAACGAAACAGAGAAGCAGACAGTGCCAGAGACACAAAAAGAACAAAATCCACTTAAATTAAAAGATAAACATAATTTATGTATAAATATAATAAAGAACAATGATAAGATGCAAAAACGAGATTGGATTGTACAAATCAATCACCAACTGAATTTGGGAGTACCCTTCGTTCACTCTTCAATTGGACCAAACAATGCACAATTGTTGTTTGCTTGTGACGTCTTTCGGCGGAGAAATCATGATGTCAGTCTTAATATTGAACCAGGTGTTCAGGCTGCCCTTGTTGTTCATGTTATTATACATCCATCTCAATCATGTCGCGAAGTTACGGTGAGTCGCACCACAACCTTCTCAGACATAGCACAAGACATTGGCACAGACATTGATAAAATTCGGATTCGTGGCTGTGGGACTGCCATTGATACTGTCCTACAGTATGTAGGCACACTCATTAACAACGGATGGTATGTGGAGAAAAATATGATGAACACATTAACACAGACATCAGAGTCTTACAGCCAAAAAAATACAACGCTACAAATAGTAGTTCGTAAAGGTAGATGTCACACCTAAGTAGCAAGTAGAGACCTTCTCTTGACCAAGCGGATGCGTTTTCATCGATGAGCCTGCGCTGGTCAGGAAATCCGAAGAATACTCAAGCGTAGAGGAAAATACAAGAGAACATTTAATAGCATGAAAAAGATACCAACCAATTTACATTCATTGGAATAACAATTAATAAACAATGTCATCGGAGTTCCATGTAATAATGCGTCAACATCGCCGAGGTCGAAGTGACAGAATGAAGATCGCACGTTTAAAGCGTGGACGCCATCTGTTTCACGTTCTCTTGAAACTCTTGATTATAACATTTCCTTACAAAACCATGATGATTGAAATATTTTCTAATCCTGGATTCATGTGCGACGCCACAGGGACGAGTTGTGGTCATGAGCGAAATATTGTGGTTGTACTTTTCCAAAAATGTCATGCATGCATGCACACGCAGACAAGAGAGTGCACACTGATCATGATACCAACAGACACAATGATCCATATATGGAAGAATAGATTCTGCCAGACAGCAAACAACAGGATGCTGACACGCAATCCAAAGAGTGGTGTGGTTATCCCAAGCGAATGATTGAATAGTGCCCGGCTGAGGGTCCAACTCTATATCCAAGGCAAGTTTGGTGAGGTCTGCTGACATTGTACTCAAAATAAAAATATGAAGCGAAGCGGCCATTTCCTTGGTTGTAGATTGCTTTTATACTGTGACAACCAGTGTTTTGGTCGTACCCGAGTAAATTTCGTACAACATTTGTATCGGAATGGCACACCATGCAAATTCATGGACCAGGAGAATCCAAACAGTTTTCATCGAGGTTGTTTCCAGGTCGGACCATCGTTTTCGCGCATTTGATAACAGAATAAACACGAGACATCGTAGACAGGAACGGACAGGTGTTAATCTGGACGCACCAAGCCAATATATAGACCATGCTGCACAAACACAGCCAACCCATTTCGTCCCAGGAACAGGAACATATTCGAGCAAGACAGCAGCTGCTATAATAAGATGATGCAGCATCATATGTTGCCAACTATAATTAATAATTGGTGTCAAATGTTCAAAGAGTATGACGCTTGTAGCAATCTGTATGACCATGGTAGGTTGAACGATAGCACAGAGTATGGTTTGAATGGCGAGGAGCTGTTCTCTCTGATTGACTAAAAAAAATTGTAGGAATAGCAATGGCCATCCAATGAGAGAAGCGAACATTGGGTGGCGCATTTAAGCATTTATACGAATATTAGTCATGTAAGTTTGGATGTAGTTGCAGACAGATGTTGATGCTTGTTTTGCAACACTGCTTTGTTCGGCGTGCTTGGCTTTATACAAGACTTGAAAACATCGGTCAAGCGTGTAGTCAGTGTGCCGGCGGTCTGGCGCATTTAAGCATTGATACGAATATTAGTCATTTCAGTTTGGATGTAGTTGCAGACAGATGTTAATTTAACATAGGCTTGTTTTGCAAAAATGCTTTGTTCGGCGTGTAATCGCGTGACAGCCTCCGTGGAGGACATGGTACCGTTTTGCCACCAATGTGTAGTTTTCATCCATTTCAGGGCATTCAGAATTAATTCCTCCGGTAAATGTACAATATACCAAAAATAAAAGACAATCAGTGTGAAACGTTTATCAAATGTAAAGAGGTGCTGATGGTCAATCACGATCAATGTACCTTCGTCAGGTCGGAGTTTTTTCTTTGAAAAAATACATTCACATTGATTGGGCACTGTATTGTATTGCACAATTCCACGGGCAGTGACAAATGATTGCAACATTGGTGAAGACCCCATCTGTTTCAATATTTGGCCACATAACTCTTGTCGCATTGTGTGGAGTTCTTGAATGGAACGAGTCAACGCCTGCTGTTCCTCATCCGTATCAATCAATGTCACATGTTTTTCATCGAGAGCAGCTGTCACGAAAAAGTAAAAGACCTGTTCAAATGTTTCAAAATCTTGCATGTCCACGAGTCAGAGACACATTTATAGTCATCGAGGCGAATCCATCGAATGAACAGCGATCGCACTCGACATCTCTTCTCATCATTGAAGAATGTACAAACAAATGTCAGAGATTGAATCAGTACGTTGTCGTTCGGACATGTTATATGACTGTATTGTCAATGTACACTCAGACCAGTTAGACAACATTTGCACTGAGATTTGCAATATTGTTGCACAACGATGGGAGCCCAATGTGCAGTCGACAAGAATGAAAAATATGATGAAACAAACACTTGCATCCGATGACCGTGTGGCAAAACATGCACTTTTATTTTTCGCACTTTATCAAGAACCAAGCTTGCAGACACTCTTTATTAATGAAGTACCACGTGTACCACCCGAGAAATTTGCATTCTTTCTTGAAAAGGAATTGCCACAGACTGTCCAAAAATTATTGAAAGGTGCATTCACATCACTTCGTGCATTTGTCGAAGATACTCGATGGACATATACTACTCTATAAAAGCTCTCATTAGAAATGCAAAATGTTGTGGTTTCTACTATTTGCCATAATATATCTCTACAGTCTTTTGAAAGAACAACACTACATTTTGATTTACTATACTTATTGGTCTTTGACACTGGAAATTGTATATTTTGGACTACTCCTGTCAGGTCGACCAACAAAATGGTTGTACAGTATTATTCTTGCACCTTCTATTGTCATCTGTCTTGGTTTTTGGCTGGTGATTGCACCAATGTATCCATGGTCCAGCCCGTCAGTCAATATTATATTGACACTGGTCACGCACGGATGCAATATGGTGGCATTATTAACACAAAAACAAGAACGGATTTATGTCCGAGAGGTTTGGAAACCACTCTTATTTACTAGTATCTATCAATTTTTTCTTATTTTGTATGTGGGTAGCGGTGGTCGCTCTAGCAGTGGTCAGCTACCATATTGGTATGCACAGTATGACAGACCGGTTGGATGGGTTTTTGCATTGTTGGCAACATTTGCTAACTTTATTGTCCATATTGGTGTTGCGTCCTACATGTACACGGATCAACCAGCTGTCAAACAACCTCATGTAATATAGTTGGTGCTTCTCAAACAACATACCGTATTGTATCAATGGTCAGACCATCTGCTCGGGGTGTTGTTTGAATCTGAAAAATACGGACGGGGTCTGCCTGATTCGCTGCACACACAGTCAGTGAATCGTTCTGTGATGTCACATCCATACCAATCAGTTCCACTTTTTTTCGGAGTTCTTCGGAACTGAGACGAAGACTGTCTAAAATATAAGGAACAAAAACAGCACGCGTTTCGCGCACAAAAGTATAGCGTCGTGTTTTGGCAGTTAGTTCGGTCCAGTCAATGGAGGCACCAGGTTCCGCCATTTCCAGCGGGTCTGGATCAGCAGAGAACCGGTCTTCTTTTTGCAAACTCTCTTGTTGCTGTTTCGACGATTTTTTTGTGGAAAATTTTGACAACATCTGCCGAACTTCTTCACGTTGTTCGTCGGAGAGCTCAAGTGTTCGGTCAGACATTGTTGGTGAGACTGACACCTTTAAATATACAAGAACAAAAAAGATGGAATGTTGCACCAAAGTATAAATGGACACTATATAAAGACCTCATGAATATTCAAATAAAAGATGGGATTTACACAAACACTCGCTGCTACATTAGCCCTTGTCATTTTAATTCTAATCACATTGTCCCTGAACGAAGGTGTCTACAAAGAGACGGACTTGAGCAAGGCCGTGGGACAGACCTGCGGCGTCAACGCTGCAGGTCAACTTGTTGCAGGCAGCACCCTTGATGCTAGAGGTCTCCTCTATGGGCCAGTGTCCGTCCGTGGTGCCACTATTAGTGCACTGGTCTTGGGTGTGCTTTCCTTCTTGATTGCTTTCTTGTCGAAAAGTCTTGATTTCGAGATGGACTCGAAATACCAGGAGGGTTCCTACATGTTGTACGGCAATCCACGTGCATACCTTGCTGGCATTGCGTTCCGTCTGAGTGCTGCTGGCACTGCACTGGCCATGACAGTCTCCAGTCTCTTGGTCCTCGTTCCTCTCTCTCACAACCTCGGTTTTCTTACTGTCGCCGCAGATGTCAACCGAACCTCCCCTGCAGCATGTGATGACCTTGGAGCCAACGAGCTCGAGCGTTTCGACCTCTTATCTGCCATCTTGGTGTTGTCAGCGACCTCTGTTTGTGCTGTCGGTTTCATGGTCCATGCTGTCAAGTACGATGCCAAAGCCTCCGCTTAAAAAAATATAACTATAAATATCAACTAATTTTTATCAATCATGCCGTATTTTGTAGGTAATGTCTTACCCTCTTCCGATGATCCTGGTGAGAATGATGTCACCTTTGATTTTACTAATGAAGAATCACGTTCAATGTCGTTGCGCGATGTTCCTATCCGAATCGAACATGCAGAAGGATTAGCAGTTGGTTCGGTGCAGCGTGATTGGACCGACAAAGATGGAAAAAAATGGATTTTAGGTAAAGTCGATGAAAATTCGTTAGAAGGCAGATATGCATCGAATGCCATTCAACCAAGTTCTGCGGGCCATACTCTGTATACTGGATTGTCTCTGCAACATGTACATACCTCGTTCCGAGATGGTTCCACACGAAAAAGACCGATCGAAGTGTCATTATGTACCCAGCCCCGTCGGCCAGGATGCCAGGTTGTCTCGGTGGATAAATCAAAAAAAAAGGACTATATAACACACCTTGCTTCTCGTCAAAATATGTCTGCTGAACCAATTGTCTCTGAACCCGTTGCAACTACTGAGACCTCACAGGCTCCAGAATCTGCCGAGACTGCCCCGACAGCAGATAATCGTGAGGAATTGATGAATTTGGTCATCAATCAAGAGTCGGAACTGGGTGACACGAAAGCTGCCCTTGAAAAGGCACATGCTGAGCTCACTACCTTGCAAAATGCTTGGAAACAGCGTGAAGAGAACGAGACGCTGGAAACGAAAAGTAAGGCGGAGGCATTGTCCAAAGCATTGGTGGATTCTTGGTCGGCCTCGTTGCCAGCCGATGCAATGACGGACGAAAACAAAAAAGCTATTTTTGCAATGGCCCAGAATTTTCCAAAAGAATCTGTCAAAATGTTGGAGATTGCCCACAAAGCTTCTAAGAAATATAAATCGGACATTGAGACACTGGCTGCACAACAGCAGGTCAAACAAAAACGTGAACTCGAATCGCGTGTCATGGACATTGTAACCAAAAAACGTCGCATTACAATGTCTCCAGACACAACTTCGGTGGTGCATGCTGCCTCTGTTAAAAAACACAATCCTTTTGCTTTTGATGCCACCAAAACGAGCTCTTCCATGAGCTCAGTGCGTGACAGTAACCCTGAGTTGTTTCGAGCATTGTCTGGTGTTGGTTCCGGTAACTTGAGAGATAGAATGGGACAAATTGCAAAAATTAACGGAAACTAAAACAAAAAATATTAAATCATATTCTTATTTGCATTTTTTAAGCTTATTGTCTGCACCCAACTTGAATATAAACACTATAAAAGATCAATCAATTAATACATAATGTTGTTGCAAATACTGTTTTTTTCTGTAACACTGACAGCCGCACAAATTCCCCAACCTAACAGAACACAGATTAAAGTCATGTATAATGAGCGCGAGTGTGATTCAGGTGGCACTATACCAGTATGTGGTCCTGGGACACAATGGGTTGACACGGCATGTGTACCTTCTGGGTCAGTATGTGGTACTGGGACACAATGGGTTGACGCGGAATGTGTACCTTCTGGGTCAGTATGTGGTACTGGGACACAATTTGTTGGCACAATATGGGGTGGCGCGGCATGTGTCCCAGTATGTATACCTCCTACTATATCAGCATTAGGTATAGCTACATCTGCATCTGCAGATTATGATGACAATCAATATAATATTGATTGGGTTAACAAATTATTATCTGTAACTTCAGATTATACAAAGGCACATGATGCTGCATCAGTAGCAGCTACAAACGCATATGGACAATTTGCATCTACTGGTACAGCTGATGCTGCAGATGCAGGAGCTGCAGCATATGCAGCATATACAGCAGCTATAGATGCTGCATCAGTAGCTGCTATAGATGCTGCATATGCATATGCTGCTGCATATGATGCAGCATATACATCTGCAAAGTTAAATGCAGCATATGATGCAGGTAAAGCTGTTAGCGATAAGGCAGGTTGGTATGCTATAGCAGCTGCAGCTGTCTATACTGCAGCAAATATATGTATTGTGTAACCATTTGTCGGAAACCCCAATGTACACACAAGAGTCCGAGGCGTGATGTAGATTTAAATAATTGTGTTTAAAAATGTATCTCTTTCTGTATTGCTTTCGGGAGTTGTTGACAGTGGTGTTCATCTAAAATTTAATCTCCTCATGTTTATTATACTTCAACCACCTAAATATTTGGATTTCTTCGGATCTAAGTTGTCGATGTTCTATCATAAAAAAGATGGAGATTGATACTCTTCAATTTGGTGTGCTCTCGCCTGCACAAATTCGTCGCATTTCCGTGTGTGAAGTTGTGACTGACGAGTTGTATTGTGACAATAAGCCCAAGAGTGGTGGCTTGCGTGACCCATTGTTTGGCGTGTCCAGTCGGCATGGTCAATGTACAGCCTGTGGTAAAACGTGGTCGGATTGTAGTGGTCACTTTGGCCATTTTGTTCTTCCGTGTCCTGTTTATCATGTTGGTTGGATGAACGAAATTTGCCAATGGTTGCGTCGCTCTTGTTTGTGTGGCTATGTTTCGAAAGACCCACTCAAAAAAAAATGTCCGAAGTGCAAAGAAAACACAGCAAAAATTTCCAAAAAGAATGCAGTGACACTGACCATCCAAGATAAAGATGGTAGTCGTCCACTGTTGGCAGCGGAAGCCTACGAGAGACTGTTGAAAATCCCGCAAGAACAGGTGCACATATTTCGAACCAATCAAGACAAGTTTCATCCATGTTGGCTGATTTTGACCGTGTTGCCTATCCCCCCCAATTGTGTTCGACCATCACCCACAATGGACGGTGATGAGGTACGAGGTGAGGACGATATTACACGTCGTCTGTTGTATGTACTACGCATTGCCAACGCGGCACGAAAAGCGAAAGATGAAAATTCAGTCGTCCGTACACACAATCAAAAACGACTGCAAGATGCCATTCACATGTACATTGACCAGCGCAAGATGCCTGGTAACAGCCACGCCTCACAAAAATCAATCTCTGAACGATTAATCGGCAAAGAAGGCCGCATGCGCGGAACGTTAATGGGAAAACGCTGCAACTACACCGCACGAACGGTTATTACGGGCGACGCCATGTTGGATATGCGGGAAGTGGGTGTCCCGCGCCATGTTGCGGAAATCTTGACCATTGTCGAACATGTCAATCGTCTCACATATGTCAAATTAAAAGCCATGGTTTTGGCAGAAGACAAACGCATTAAGTATATTGTAAAAAAAGACGGAACTCGCCTGGACATGCAGACTATCAAAGGTCAAGTGACCTTACAAATTGGTGATGCAGTGGAGCGAATGCTACAAAACGGAGACCCTGTCCTATTCAATCGTCAACCATCCCTCCACCGCATGTCTATCATGTGTCATCGCGCCAAAATTTTAGAAGGGAAAACATTTCGACTGAATTTAAGTTGTACTACCCCCTATAATGCTGACTTTGTAAGTTTCCACATCCTTTTCTTTTTCTGTTTCAACTCACCCAACTAACCCAACCTCAACAACTTTAGGACGGTGACGAAATGAATTTGCATGCTCTACAAACTTTTGAGTCCAGAGCTGATGCGTTAGAATTAATGTCTGTGGCGCAAAATATCCTCACACCACAGTCAAATAAACCAGTCATGGGGATTGTACAAGATTCATTACTCTCCTCCTATATGATGACCAGTGCTGGTGTTACTTTAGAAAAAGCAGACATGTGCAATATTCTCATGTGGGTTGATGGTGCTACATTACCAGAACCGCACATCACTGGACCAAAGCCACTCTGGACAGGATTGCAATGTATGTCGATTCTTTTCCCACCTGATTTTGATTGGAAGGATATGATTGTCCATGGTCAACTTATACGAGGACCACTGGGGAAAAAAGCCCTCGGACGTTCCCACGGGTCCATTATCCACCGACTCTATAATGATTATGGACCGGATAGAACATGTCAGTTTATTAACGAGTTGCAACGTGTGAACCATGCCTGGTTCTCAACACAGGGCTTTTCGATTGGAATCGGTGATATGCGCATTTCCTCTTCAACAGCCGCTGCCATTCGTCAAGAATGTGCCACTATTGACGACGACCTACAGCTGATTAAGGGCGAACAGTCGGAAATGCGCATTAATCGAATGCTCAACCAAACACGAGATTCAATGGGACTGATTGCTCAAAATGCAATGTCACCCGAGAATAGTCTCGGACTCATGGTCAAATCAGGCTCAAAAGGTTCAATGGTCAATATATTACAAATCATGGCTTGCGTTGGTCAACAAAATTGTTCAGGGAAGCGCATGCAGGCTACGCTCAACAACAGGACACTCCCCATGTTTCGAGCCACCGATGACTCCGCACGTGCAAAAGGATTTGTCAAACACTCCTACATTGATGGTCTATCGCCAGATGAATATTGGCACCATACCGTTGGAGGCAGAGAAGGACTGATTGATACTGCGGTCAAAACTTCAACAACTGGATACATTCAGCGCAGGTTGGTCAAATCATTAGAGTCCATTTGTGTGGCCTCTGACTCCACAGTTCGAGATTCACAGCAACGAATCATTCAATTTTTATATGGTGAAGACGGAATTGATGGCATGTATCACGAAATGGTAGAAGCACCATTTGACACACTGGAACTGACGTCCTATGACATTGACCAATGGCCAGACATTCCAGCTGCTTATGCCATGTGGAAATGGAACGAACCCTACAAACTCGGAGAAAAATGGGCCATCTCAGTTCCTGCTGCACGTATTTTCGACCAATACAAAGATGGGGGTCAGACAGACAAGGCACGGGAGATTCTCCAACCCTTACTAGATGCTGTTGAACGGTTGCCACTGGTTCATGCCTACATCCTGTCTGTCTTTGGTCTCAAGGAACTGCCATGTTCTGACACTGCTTTGAGATTGATTGTTCAAATTCTATTGAAAAAATGGCACCACTCCATTGTAGCACCCGGCGAAATGGTTGGAACCATTGCTGCTCAGTCAGTTGGTGAGCCGACCACACAAATGTAAGAGACTTTTTTCGACCCCTTTTTTTGAAGACTTGACTGACATTTTTTTTTTATCTTTGACAGGACGCTCAATAGTGTGGACTACAACACTGAACTGGTGATCAGATGGAATGGTCACGTACATGCAGTCAGAAATGGTTCTGTCGGGATGCTTATTGACAGTCTTATGGAATCTCATTCGGCGCAGATTCAAACCCCAGAACCTAACACTGAATACCTGTCGATTTCAGATGGTCTTGCGGAAGCACTGACAGTAGATGAACATGGCAATGTGACATGGGAAACCCTTGAAGCCGTTACGCGTCACCCCCCTGTTAATAAAGACGGAACCAATACTTTGGTGCGTGTAAAAACAAAATCAGGCAGGTCTGTGACTGCAACAAAGGCAAAATCTTTTTTAGTGGTGAAAGAAGGTCGCATTGAGACGAAAGATGGTGCTTCGATTCAGGTAGGCGACATGATTCCAGTGATCCAAACTTTACCCACTTCGCTCGGTTTCACCGCACTTGAGGTGAAAAACTATTTATCTCCAACAGAGTATATTTTCACAAACATTACCTCGAAAATTGACATGTCTCAGCGGTCTTGGTTTGACCAGTACAAAAATGATGTTCCGTACGAGCGCTCAGATACTTGCAGGGCAGCAATAGAACGAGAACCAAGATTTCGGACGACTGGGCTCGTTTTTCCGAAACATATTCGACCTTCAACACGTCCTATTCCAGATATTCTCGAATTGAATCGTGACTCTGGATTCTTTTTTGGAGCTTATTTGGCAGAGGGATGTGCTACTCCACATCAAATTCACATTGCCAAGAACGATGTCAACTATCGAGAGAAGGCAGCTGTTTGGCCGACGTCCATGGGTCTCTGTTCACATGTTACAGCTCCAAAAGAGTGCAATGGAGGGATATCGACCACATTCCACTCAACGGTTCTAGCCCGCCTTATGGTGACACTCTGCAATCACGGTTCATGGGTGAAAAAAGTACCATCCTTCGCATTTTCAGCACCTCGAGATTTTGTAGAAGGACTTCTCGATGCTTATTTTTCGGGTGACGGTTCAGTGGCGAAAAACGGTGCCATGAGTTGTACGTCAAGATCAAAAATATTAACAGAAGGCATCAGTTTGCTTCTGAAAAATTATGGCATACGTTCGACTATAATGACCTGGAATGTAAATGAGAAGCCAGTGTGGTCATTGTACATTAGCATTGCAGGAGGACAGACATTCATGCAGCATATCCAGTTAACTACCCCAGCAAAACGTTTGGAAGACGCATCTGTCCAACCCCGTACAGCTGAAGTACTAAATGATGTATTTTTGGACGAGGTAGTGTCAGTCGAAGAAGTACCGTCATCACATCCATTTGTCTATGATTTAACAGTAGCTAAAACACGAAACATGGTCACTGCATCTGGCCTGTGTTGTAGGGATACGTTTCACAATGCAGGTAACAGTGCCAAAAATGTCACTTTGGGTGTACCAAGATTTGAAGAACTCATTAATGCTTCATCGAAAATTAAAACACCATCCATCACTGTTTTTGCAGATGCAACACTGAGACCGGAAAAGGCATGGAAAATTAAAACTGAAATCCAACGCATCCGCATTCAAGATTTGGCCAGTGTACATTCAATTGCCCCCATGACTTCGACACCACAACTACAAGAATATCTCAAGTGTCCAGATAATCAACAGTGGGACATCAGTCAAAAAGGGAACATTTTCAAATGTATTCTGAGTCGAAAAAAAATGGTACAAAATGATGTCTGCACCAACAATATAATCAGTACCCTACGAAAAACAAAAAAATACGCAATTGCATACCATGATAATTTGGTCGACGATGTTCATATTTACATGCAATGTCGAAACGACTTTTTTAAACACGCAAAAAATATTTTAGACACGACCATTAAAGGTTCACAACATATTCACAAAGTTGAGATACGAACAGAAGGAAAACATTTTGTGGTTGACACTGAAGGAATTGATTTAGATTTTCTCAAAACATTACAATCAATAGACCAAACACGGACACAATGCAACGACATTTTTGCTATCAAAGCTGCATACGGTATTGAAGCTGCGAGAGCGGCACTACTACATGAAATGCACACTGTTCTCTCTTTTGATGGATCCTATGTTAATATTAGACATCTGATGGTGATTATAGACTGGATGACATGGACAGGACATCCCACTGCACTCACAAGACATGGTGTCAAAAAAATGATGGATGATACCACACCACTGAAAAGAGCTACCTTTGAACAACCTGTCGAAATTTTTCATCATGCAGCTGTCAAAGGTCTACATGACAAATTAGCAGGCATTTCAGAACAACTTCTCATTGGGAAATTTCCAAAATGTGGTTCACATTATAACGAAGTGATCACTGAGAAATCGTATCAAAAACTGTGGGAGGAAGATACCTGGCTCCCTCCTGTCGAAAAAGACGATGATTTGTTTGGCGATTGGACAGGACAATCAACTTGGAACACACAGAATACATTTGCAACTGTTCCATTTGCCAACTCTCCACAACAGTTGTCCGCCCATGCTTGGCAGCAAGCACCTGCACAACCTGCTTGGCAGCAATCACAAGCACCTGCACAGCACACCGATTTTATTGTACAGTCGCCCAACTATGCCCCTGCTTGGCAGCAAGCACAAGCACCTGCACAACCTGCTTGGCATCAAGCACCTGCACAGCACACCGATTTTATTGTACAGTCGCCCAACTATGCCCCTGCTTGGCAGCAAGCACAAGCACCTGCACATCCCGATTTTATTGTACAGTCGCCCGTCCCTAGCGCAGGCCGAAAAAAACAAAAAATCGATAGTCCAGCATATAGTCCGACAAGTCCAGCATATAGTCCGACAAGTCCAGCATATAGTCCGACAAGTCCAGCAATTCCGACAGCATATAGTCCGACAGCATATAGTCCGACAGCATATAGTCCGACAAGTCCAGCATATAGTCCGACAAGTCCAGCATATAGTCCGACAAGTCCAGCATATAGTCCGACCGCATAGAGTCCGACAAGTCCAGCAAATAGTCCGACCGCATC
>Ga0129324_10000282_pt1 | contig 36777 bp, 33 predicted proteins | sample CPBDNA_7_FD_96879 | JGI IMG/M metagenome (GOLD analysis project Ga0129324, IMG submission 96879) | Freshwater to marine salinity gradient microbial communities from Chesapeake Bay, USA - CPBay_Spr_15_0.2_DNA | ecosystem: Environmental > Aquatic > Marine > Coastal | place: USA: Chesapeake Bay...
GCATTTTCGAATTCAGGATTGAGATTGACGAACTCTGCGAATCTTTCGGCCAGCCAATCAAATGAAACTTCCTCTTCGCCTCTTCGCCTAGCCAATTCTTCGGCTCCACGATCAGTGTCATACATCAGTGATCTCTCAACTCTAATTAAAGGCTGATTCAATGAGGGCCTTTTGATCCTCATCATGACGTTGGTGAGTTCCGACCGCTGGCGCCGAGGAAGCCGATCGTGAAACGCAGGAAATTCCCCGGTTTATCAAAGCGGGGACATTGAGAGCAATGAAACTCCAAGCACCTTGGTTGGCTGGTTCCTCTTGGACCCACCGAAGATCGGCATCCGGATACTGCTTGGCCATAGCAGGCAAGCTAACGCCCGGTAGTGGATAGATCCGCTCAAGTCGCACGATTGCGGTATCTGTGATGTTGTGGGCGGCACGGTAGGCAAGCAATTCAAAATAAACCTTGCCCGAACAAATTAGAACTTTTTTGACACTCGCTCCCGTGAATTCTGGATCAGGTATGAAGGGCCGAAAGACACCTGTTGTGAAATCTTCGCTGGTTGATACGGAAGCTTTTGATCTCAAAAGTGATTTCGGTGTGAAGACGATGAGTGGACGCGAAAGTCGCCCTAATACTTGCCAGCGCAAGAGGTGGAAATATGACGCTGGGGTGCTGGGTACGGCGATTGACATGTTGTCTTGTGCGCACATCTGCAAAAAGCGTTCGATCCGGCCACTGCTGTGATCAGGTCCCTGCCCTTCTTGACCGTGGGGGAGAAGCAAGGTCACTGACGAGCGTTGACCCCACTTCTGTTCACCTGAGGAGATGAATTCATCGATGATGGTTTGCGCGCCATTAGCGAAGTCACCAAATTGCGCTTCCCACATCACTAGTGCGTCGGGGCGGGCGACAGAGTAGCCGTACTCAAATCCAAGTCCGGCGAATTCGCTCAAGGATGAGTCGTAAACGTAGAGCTTTCCGCCATCCCGGTAGCACTTCTTGAGTGGCTTGTATTGCCAGCCCGTTTCCTTGTCAACAATGACCATGTGCCTGTGCCCGAATGTTCCGCGACGTGAGTCCTGCCCCGCAAGGCGAACAGTCCGTCCCTCCATGAGCAGTGATCCAACAGCGAGGGCCTCGCCCATGCCCCAATCAATTGTGTCATCAGCAACCATTTGGGCGCGACGCTGAAGCTGAGGTGCAAGTCGTGGATGGACATTGAAACCTTCAGGCAATGTCAGTTGGGATTCGATCACCGTGTCAATTTGAGCCTGGGTAATGGAAGTATCTACATCCTGCGAAGGAACTTGAGGAACCAGGTTGAGTTGACCCGTTTCAATAATTGCCTTTGCACGCGCACTGAATTCAGCCTCGGGCTCATCGATCCGTGTTTCTTGGAACACATTTTCTAATTGTTCCTGGAAGTGCTTGAGTACTTCCTCAGCCTCTTCAAGGGTGATGTCTCCGCGCCCGATAAGCGAATCTGTGTAGTGCTTCCTTACAGAGCGCTTGTTATCGATAATCGCGTACATGAGCGGTTGAGTCAGCGAAGGATCGTCGGCTTCATTGTGCCCACGTCTGCGGTACGTGACCTGATCAATTACCACATCTTTACCAAATTCTTGACGGAAATCGAAGGCAAGTTTAGCAACGAAGATCACCGCCTCCGGGTCGTCACCATTCACGTGGAAAATTGGTGCTTGAATCATGCGCGCAACATCGGTCGAATAGACCGAAGATCGACTGTACCGGGGGGAGGTGGTGAAACCAACCTGATTATTGACAACGATGTGAAGCGTGCCCCCAGTCCGGTACCCCTGCAACTGAGAGAGTTGCAAAGTCTCCGCCACAACTCCTTGACCAGCAAAAGCCGCATCGCCGTGAATAAGAACTGGCAAGATGTCATGGCGACGATCGGCTGGCAATAGATCTTGTTTGGCGCGCACGATTCCTTCAAGCACTGGATCGACGGCTTCCAAGTGCGATGGATTGGCGGCCAGATAGACAGAGGTGTAACCACCTTCAGCTGAAACATATGAGCCCGTTGTTCCTAAATGGTACTTAACGTCACCGGAGCCCTGAACGGAATTCTCAGCGTATTCGCCTTCGAACTCACGAAAAATTTGCCCGAATGACTTGCCTGCAATGTTGGCCAAGACATTAAGGCGACCGCGGTGTGGCATGCCTATTGCCACTTCGAGGATTTCGTTATTGGCCGACTGAGCCAAGATTTCATCAAGCATGGGGATCAGTGATTCTGAACCTTCGAGAGAGAAACGTTTTTGACCAACGTATTTTGTCTGCAAAAAGGATTCCAGAGCCTCGGCTTCATTCAGCTTTCGAAGTATCCGAAGTTGGTCAGCAGGATGCGGTTTTACATGCGGCTGTTCGACTCGCTCCTGAATCCATTTGCGTTCTTCTGGACTCTGGATATGCATGTATTCGATTCCCACGGTCCGTGTGTACGAATCTCGAAGCACACCTAGGATCCGTCGCAACTTCATCAGGGGTTCGTTGCCAAAACCGCCTGTTGCAAACTCACGATCTAAATCCCAGAGTGTCAATCCGTGGGAGAGAACGTCAAGGTCGGGATGCATTCGCTGGTGGTATTCGAGCGGGTCAATATCAGCCATGAGGTGGCCGCGAACACGGAAAGCATGGATTACTTCCTGGACCCGGACGTTTTTATCAAGATCTGTCTCGTGATTAGCGGTGATGTCAACGGCCCACTGAATGGGTTCGTAAGGAATTCGAAGATCCCGGAAAATATTGACGTAGAAGTCATCCTCGCCAAGGATCAAGGAGTGCATTTTTCGAAGGAATTCTCCCGATTGCGCACCTTGGATAATCCTGTGGTCATAGGTCGAAGTAAGTGTCAAAATTTTTGAGACAGCATTACGAACGATTGATTCCTCTGAAGCACCTTGCCATTGAGCCGGGTATTCCATTGAACCAACACCAATGATTGCGCCTTGACCCTTGACCAAGCGTGGGATTGAGTGATTTGTTCCAATCGTGCCAGGGTTTGTGAGACTGACAGTGGTTCCAGCAAAGTCTTCCACGCTCAATTTATTTGAGCGTGCGCGTCGAACAATATCTTCGTAGCCCGCCCAAAAAGATGCGAAGTCCATGTTTTGAGCAGCTTTGATGTTGGGTACGAGTAGCTGACGGGTTCCGTCAGGTTTCGAGATGTCGATAGCCAGCCCAATGTTGATATCCGCATTTAGTCGGACCGCTGGCTTTCCATCCAGTTCCTCGTAAGCGTAATTCATTTCGGGCTGCGATTTGATTGCCTGCACGAGTGCGTAGGCAATGATATGAGTGAATGACACCTTTCCACCTCGACCGCGCGCAAGGTGGTTGTTAATCACTACTCGATTGTCAAAAAGAAGTTTCACGGGTAGTGAACGCACACTCGTGGCTGTCGGGACACTCAGGCTTTCTTCCATATTGGTTACTACCCGGGCTGCACCACCCTTGAGCCGCTCGATTTTGTCCGACGAAGAGTTTTGCGTGACTGACTTGGTCGACGTAGTTGATTCAGTCACTTTTGCTGAAGTGGGTGCAGCGGCACCAGAATCGGGAACGACTGGCGTCGGAATTGGCGTACTTGGCGTAATCACCGCATGCGGGTCTTGAGGTGTGAACCCGTCGAAGAAGTCCCACCAAGCAGGATCAACAGAGGTCCGGTCATTCAGAAATTGCTGATACAGCTCATCAACGAGCCAATCATTGGGTCCAAATTGGTCGGGAGGCTCAGAGCTCGCGTTGGCCACGTTGTTTCCTCTCGCAGACGACCTAATTGCGACACAACCCTATGACGCAGTGTTCATGGGCGCCTGTGAGGGTGCGAAAGTGCTCAATGTAGGGAAGGCTAATGAAATGGAGAATGCGGATCAAGGCTCAGCACTGATCACAGGGGGAGCCTCAGGTATTGGCTTTGCCGTTGCCAAGCAACTGGGATTGAGTGGATTTACCGTCACGGTTCTAGGAAGCGCAACCGAAAGTGGCAAGCGCGCTGCAGCGCAACTGCGCGATCTGGGAATTGATGCTGTCGGTGAGGGTGCTGATCTCGCGGACGCCTCGGCGGTTTCGCTGCTGCGGGAGCGTCTAGGCCCATTGGCGCAGCCCCAGGTTTTGGTGTGTTCGGCTGGAGTAATGAGCGAGAAAATGTCAAAAACCTTGAAATCCTCGAGTGAGGAGTGGCAACGGGTAATGGGGATCAATCTCTTTGGAGTTGTGAACACTTTGACGAATTTTGCCCCGCCCATGGTGGCAGCCCGCTCGGGCAGAGTCATTGCACTCTCAGCATGTTTGGGACGTTTTAGTGGTCCGGGCACAAGTGGTGGATTGGCCCCGTATCGGGTGAGCAAGGCCGCGTTAAACGCCCTGATTCGTAATTTTGCGGCGGAAACGGGATGGGGATCTCGGGGGGTGCTCGTTGACGCCGTGTGTCCAAACCATTGCCGGACGCCGATGGGAGGTCCTGATGCGCCTCGTTCGGCTGATCAGGGGGCAGAAACAGTCACATGGCTCGCTCAAACCGACCTAGCAGGTCGGGAGCAGCAGTTGGGAGAGGATAAATCTCCTCTCACGGGGTTGCTTTGGGAGGACCGGCAAGTCATTCCTTGGTAGCCGGTTGAATTAAATCTCCTAACGTGCTTATCCTTGCCAAGACATAAATACAGTTTTGTTTAACCACCAGCGTCAGGATTAGGGGAAAAGTACATGCAAGGCTCGGCGCGCGCTGTTGTGATGGGTGGGGTTCTCGCCTCAATTGTTGGCCTGCTTCTGTCAGCGCCGGCCACGGCCCAAGAGAGCGAACTTTCACCTCCTTCGATTATTTCCGTGACACCTGGAGCAAGTGCAACAGTTCTCGATGTTGTTTACAGCGCTAAGGTTCCCGATCTTGGCCTTAACGCAGATTCGCCAATCGTCTATCAAATTTCTGTGGACACGGTGAATTGGTTCGCGTGTCCAGCACTCCCGATTACAGACGGCGCAGTTGTGGGAAGTCCGATCCAAGGAACTTGCCCGCTCTCTAGCTTGGCGCCATTGCGCAGTTATGGCGTGTACATGCGATCTACTCAAGGCCTAGCAGCGAGTGCCGTTGTGGGTCCCGTAGTGGCAACAACCCAACCTCCGCTGGCTACGAATCCTGCTAAGCCAAAAAAACTTCCAAAGAATCGAATCTGGGTCAATGCCAAATTCATCGCTGCGAGTAATTCACTGGGCGTCGACGGATCAAAAGTCAGAGTGGGAGTAGGGGTGTTGCCCAAGATTGTTTTCTCCACTCGAATTTCAGACAAAAAAATAGTAGAAGAGAACTTGGTCGTCTCAGCTCAATTGCCGAGTGGAAAACTCGTCCCAGTTATTGGTGCATGGGGCTGGCTTAATGAGACGTCTGCAGTCTTTCGTCCCAAAAAATATTGGCCAGGAAAATCAACAATTCGAATTGCTTCATCGCTTGGTAGAACGATTCTCGGAAAAAGTGGGTCGAAGTCGCTCATTGGATTAGCTAAACTCAATACAACATATACATTTCAAACTGCGCGCTCGTTTATCGCCAAAGTTGATGGTAAAACCAAAAAGATGAAGGTTTTTGTCGACGGAGTTAAGGTTCAAACCTTTAAAGTTTCACTTGGGAAAGACGAATGGGAAACGCGCAACGGAACAAAAGTCGTCAGCACTTCCAAGGAAGCAGACAAAGTTTATCGAAGCGAGTCCTTAGGTCTCACTGAACCTGAGGATCAGTATGAACTGGATGCGAAATGGAATACCCGGTTAACGCCGACAGGTGAATTTATTCACGCGGCAAAATGGGCCTATGGCCGTTTGGGTGTTTATAACGGTTCACATGGTTGTACAAATATGTTCGAGGATGACGCGCAGTGGATCTATGACGAGACCATCCCAGGAGATGTAATTTATTACACGAACACGGGTGGCACTACAAATGAACCATGGAATGGTCCAGGTGGTTTGTGGAATATCTCGTGGAACAAGTGGCTCAAAAAATCAGCGTTGTACTCAGGTAGTGCAAATGTCAACACGAATACAAATGAGGGAAGCGGTTCCCTTGCGGATGCAAAACCCGCAAGTGCCTGATGAGTGAGCAACCCACTTTCGAGTCGATGTGGGAAGTCCCTGACACGTGGCAGCAAGGTCGTGGCGTCTGGGGTGGGCTCCCAATTCTTACGATGGTGGAAGCGGTTGTGTGCAATGAGGTTGCAGGACGCGAAGTGCGGTCGATCACCGTTCAAATTCCCGAACCGGTGCTTCCTGAGCCACATCGAGTTCTCACTCGCTTGATTCGAAGAGGATCCGCCATGTCAATGTGGCAGGTCGACATTGTTCGTGAGAGTGAAAACCTCACAGTTGCATTCGGGCAGGTTGTCACGGGTGAAGACAAAAATTTGGAATTTGATCCCCCCTGTGAAAAGTGGGGCACAGCAATATTTCCTCAAGTGCCAGAACACGATCAAGTGGAGATAGTGCCGATTAGGCCGCCCTTTGGCCCGGACTTTGGACAACACTTGGAGTTCCGTCCGATCACACCACTGCCAACCATGGGAACGGACGCGGCCGTTTTGGGCTGGATCAATCTCCCACAAAAAACAGTAGCAGGAGAGTCTTGGACTCCGGCGCAGTTACTGTCCATTGTGGATGCTTGGTGGCCTTCGCCCTACACATTGATGAAGACCATGCGCCCTGTTGCGACAGTCTCTTTCAGTGCAAATTTGCTCATTGACGCACGAAATATTCAACCAATCACTGGAGAGCGCTCCCCGCTACTTCACGAGAGTTCCGTCAGTTCGGTTCATGGCGGATTCATGAGTGAACTGCGGAGATTATGGACACCCGATGGGCGACTTGTCGTGGAAAACCTGCAATCAATTATGGTAATCAAATAGAGGGATTCTTTATGGCCAGGTGATCGTTTCACTGTTGGTGAAAATCTTTTCAACGTAATTCTCAGTCTCAGGAAATGGTGGAATGCCACCGTATTTCAGGACGGATCCAATGCCAGCGTTGTAGGCGGCGAAAGTGTTTTTCAATCGAGGACCATCAAGGCCTTTGACCCCCTTTCGATTGATGCAATTCATCCGAGCTGCGGAGGGGATTGCATCTTCAGGATTCCAAACATCGATCACGCCGTCACCATCACCATCTATGCCATAGTGCTTCCACGTATAGGGCATGAATTGCGCGATTCCTTGAGCGCCTGCAGGGCTCTCTGCGACTGGATCGAAACCGCTCTCAGCGTGGATTTGTGCGGCCAAAAGTTCTTCGGAAATTGCGGGGCATCGCTTAGCTGAATCTCGAATTAACGCGGCATACTCGACCGGAATAGTTACCGGTGCACCCAAAATATCTTCTCTTATGGAACTGGGAATTATTTTGTTTAAAGAGTAAACACCAAGACCTAATATTCCAAAGATGACGACGACAACAGCAATGGAGCGCAGCCTGTGGGGCGCTGTTTTTCTCGTCATTTACCTACCATAACCCGAGTCAATCACGCGGTAAGGTGTTTGGGTGGCCAACGAGCAGGAGCGACTCCCGCTAAATTTGGATGCGACCGCGCTAGCCGGTCTATTTAATGATGAGTTGCAGAAAGCATTCGAGTCCCTCGGTAGCGTTAACTTAGCTATTTTTGGAAAGACCGGTAGCGGTAAATCCACCTTGCTCAATGCCATTTTCGCTCAAGCGATCGCGTCGACCGGGATTGGCATGCCCGTCACTAAGGGGATGAATTACTACCGACACCCAAACGGATATCTCGGCATATATGACTCAGAAGGATTTGAAATGGGCACCTCTGGGGACGCAATTCTGACGGGTCTTGATCGTATTGTCAGCAAGTCAAACAGTGGGCCAATGGATCAGCGAATTCATGCAGTTTGGTACTTAATTCGAAGCTCTGACCGACGATTTGAGGTTGCCCAGCAATCCTTTATTTCCGCCATTGCCGCGTTGGGTTTGCCCGTGATCATTGTCATGTCGCAGGTTCCGGTAAAACAACGTGATGGCGCACTCGAGGTTCACCCGGATGCGGTTGCTTTTGCGAAATATATTGAATCCTTAAAGTTACCAACCTTCGGCGATGGAAAAGTTTTTTTGACGAATGCCTTGCCGGATTCATTTAACGACACCGTTATCTATGGACTTCAGGAATTATTGAATGCCACATATGACGTCGTTCCGCTAGCGGCTCAAACTGCGCTGACTGCTGCACAAGGTGTTGATACCAGGCGAAAAAAAGACGCGGCCGCCGCGGTCATTAAGCAAGCGACCGTGGTGGCAAGTGGGATTGGCACCGTTCCGATCCCTGTCGCCGACGCAGCCCTGTTGGTACCCAATCAGATTGCGATGATCGCGAGGGTCACAGCAATTTATGGGCTCCCAAGTTCGCGTGCGCGCGCATTGTCCATGGCTGGAAGCGCGATTTTTACCGGTGGAGCTACCTACGCGGGTCGATACGTCGCGACTCACTTGCTGCGTTATTTACCCGGTGGAATCGTTGTTGGATCTGTTATTTCTGGCACGGTTGCCGCTACCTTGACCCGGGCGATCGGTTTCGCGTGGTTGAAAGTCTGTGAATACGCCATCTCCTTGCCCGATACCGAACAAGAATCATTTTTTTCCAGTTCCCAAGCGAAGGAGGCCTTTCATGGCTACTTGAAGTCAGAAAAATAACGTTCCCCCAATTCTGTGGGGTTATCGCGACTTGGTGTTACGGTTAACTCCATGAAAAAGATTTTGGCATTAATAGTCATTACCGTGCTGGGCGTTGGTGGATTTGTGTGGTGGAAACGCAATCAAGTTATCGCGGCCAACGAGGTAGAAGTCGATCCATGGCCAGCGGCAGTTGCACCAATTCAGGCACCAATCACGGAATCCCCGATTGAAATTGTGGCACCGACCGTGGAGCCTTCGGAAAAGAAGTCAAAGCCGAAAAAAGCGACTGCGAAGAAAACAGCCCCGAAAAAGCCGGCCCAAGAACTCGACTAACTATGGAACCTAGGATGCCGGCCCACTTTGATTTTATGCCTGTGGCGAAGTGTTCTGATTGTCGGTGAACTTCTGGGCGTGAACCGTGGTTTACTTAAAGCCGAGTGGGAGGAGTGTAAATGCGTGATCCAATGGAACTAATTACATTTCATGAGGCAGTCCAGTTTGCTGAGCCACCAACACTTATCCACGCCTTTAGTGGTTTCGTCGATGCAGGCGGTGGAGTTCGACAGCTCGCGGAGCATATTCTTGAAAACTGTGATCACACGCTGATTGCCAGTTTTGATATCGACGAATTGATCGACTACCGCGCTCGACGCCCCAAAATGCAATTCATTGTCGATCACTTTTCGTCAGTTGAATTTCCCCGCATAGAAGTCCATGACGTTCTCGATGCAAATGGGAAACGTTTTCTCCTTGTCTCTGGTCCCGAGCCTGACTACCAGTGGAATAGATTTCTCGCCGCAATTGATGTCGTTGTCAATAGATACAACGTAGAGTTGGCTGTTGGTGTTTCAGCTATCCCGTGGCCGATGCCGCACACTCGCCCATTGGGGCTCACGGTCCATAGCAACGATCCAGAACTCATCTTTGGCGCTGGCTCGGTAATTGGTGAGATTGAAGTGCCTGGTCACGTTGGGGCGCTGATGGAGTTGCATTTGGGGGAGACTGGATTGAAATCGATGGGGATAACCGCACAAGTGCCTCACTATCTAGCCCAGTTTGATTACCCCCAAGGAGCCTTGGCACTGCTCGATGGATTGATGGCTGGTCCCGATATCGCGATCCCTCGCGGGGACCTCACCGAGTTAGCTGCAAAGTCTCTCGCGAACATCACTGAGCAGTTATCTGGCAATGAGGAATTTGCTGCGGTAGTTCAGGCACTCGAAGGCCAATACGACCAGATCGCCGAAGCTTTAAACAGTGGTGCAGGTGGTGTCGCCGATGCTGATATCCCGAGCGCAGATCAAATAGCCGCCCAGGTTGAGGCCTTTTTAGCTGAAATTGATTCAGCGAAAGAGGCTGACAAGGAATCTGATCTCTAACATGTTTTAGTCTTCGGTGCCACGCCGGTGAGCAAATAATTGTCAACAGCCTGATCAACACAAGTACTGCCACCCAAATATGCAGTGTGTCCGTCACTGACAAATGTGAGTAGCGAACTTGTGGGCAATTGTTCATGTAATGCGCGAGCCCAGGCTAGCGGAGTGGCTGGGTCGTAAGTCGTCCCAATAATCAAAATTGGGGCACTCGTCGTCGTTTCGGCTGGCGCTGGCTTAATGGAAGAGTGTTCAAACCAAGTGCTACAAGGTGCGTTACCCCAGCTCATCGCACGTGCAAGTTCAGGCACTTTGGCTTTCCGTGAAAATTGGCGCGCGCTTCGGGCAAGTTCCGTAGCTCCAGGAGTCGGTGGATAGTCCCAGCAATTTATTGAAATGAATGCGGAGAGGACGTTGCTCGAAAATTTAGTGGGTGTAATTTGGTCATTAGCGTAGTAGGACAACTCTTGAAGAAGTGTGCCATTCCCTTGTGACGCTTCTTGTAAAGCCTCATGCAATGAAGGCCAAAACGAGGGGCTGTACATTGATAAGAAGATTGCAGTAGTTGCTTCACTCTGTGTCAGAGTTTGTGATCCCTCAGTATCCATTTCAGTTCTGTCCAGGGCACGCAGAAGTCTGTTTATCATGGTTATTGAGCCAGGATATTGCCCGTTGAATCGGCCGATAGCCTTTTGAAACCCTCTCGATTGTCCCCGCGACAATTCCATTGAATTAAGGGAAGGGTCAACTGCGCCATCCAGTACCATTCGTCCGACTTTGTCAGGAAAAAGTTCGGCATAACGGGTTCCCAAAGATGTGCCATAGGAGAATCCAAGCCAATTGAGTTTTTGACTACCCAACGTTGCCCGAACAATGTCCATGTCTCGAACCGTGTTTTCAGTCCCAATGTGGGCGACGATGTCAGGCGACATCCGTTGGCAAGCTGGGGAAATCTTTGCTGCCGCCGACATGTAATTTGCTATTTCAGTCTTAGTATCCGGAGTTGAATCAATTCTCAGCCACTTATTGGCACTAGGGCCGGTGAAGCATTTCACGGGAGCCGATTTTCCGGTTCCCCGCGGATCGAAACCTACGGGTGTGAAAGCGTCGGTGACGGAGGAATCAAGAGATGCCGCGATGCTTTGGGTGAATGCGGTGCCCTCTGATCCGGGACCACCCGGGTTCATGATTAATGGGGGTAAATCCGGTGACCCGATCCGACGGATTGCCAATGTTATGGTGAAGTCATCTGGTTGCTGATAATCCAAAGGCACGGTTACGAAGGTGCAGGAAGCTTTGCCGCATTTGGTCCACTTCAGGGACTGGTTGTAAAAAACTTCCAGGGGGTCTGATTGATTCGCGGTAGCAGGGGCGGTCATGAGCGAAATGAGCAGGGAAGCGCCCAGAAGCACAGCCCACGGACCGCGCACTCTCACCTGAAAGTTGCTCATGGAGACTCCTTGTCATTTGAAGTCCTGCGGCCTACCTGACCTCGCTGAATTATCCACCACATGGCAGGCTAGGCGCTCACGCACCGGGAAAGGCTCATTATGAGTGGCAATGCCACCTTCACGTACTCAGACACCGCGATCCTTGCGGTAACGGCGGCTGTTGCCCCCATTGTTGTGACCAGCGACGAAATTGACGCGCAGTTAATGCAGACCTATGACCGGGTTGGATTACGACCGGGCATGCTGGAATCGCTGGCCGGTATCAAAGAGCGCCGATGGTGGGCACCCGATGTCACATTTGCCGATGCAGCCTCAATGGCCGGAGCGAAGGCCCTCGCTGAGGCTGGAGTCAATCCGGAGTCGGTCGGTCTCCTCATTGACACTTCTGTCTGTAGGGAGCGACTTGAGCCGTCAGCCTCAGTTGATATTCACCAGCAGCTTGAACTTCCTTCGTCGTGCTTGAACTTTGATCTGAGCAATGCTTGCCTGGGCTTTATCAATGGAATGCAGGTCGCTTCCATGATGATCGATTCAGGGCAAATTGAATACGCACTGGTTGTTGACGGTGAAGGTAGTCGCAGACCGCAAGAGGCAACAATTGCCAGGTTGGCGCGTGGTGACTCCACCAAACAAGACGTACTGGATCAATTCGCAACCATGACTTTGGGTTCCGGTGGGGCAGCGATGGTTCTCGGCAAGGCTTCGGTTCACGGGGGTCATCGCTTCCGCGGAGGAGTTAGTCGCGCCGCGACCCAACACAATCAACTGTGTATGGGTGATTTGGATTCAATGCGGACCGACAGCCGTGGGTTACTCGAAGCTGGGGTAGCTCTGGCAAAAGCAACATGGGACGACTCGCAGTCCCAATTCAGTTGGTCTGATTTGGATATGTACATTTTGCATCAGGTCTCTCAGGTTCATAATGCAGCAATTATTTCGGCATTGGGAATTGACTCCACTAAGGTTCCAACTACTTTCCCATTACAGGGAAACATCGGGCCGGCCTCGGTTCCATTCACGCTAGCCCAGTCAGTTGATGGTTTACAAACCGGTGACCGAATCGCATGCATGGGAATTGGTTCAGGCTTGAACGCGGCTGTTATCGAAATTGATTGGTAATAACAGTGAGCAGACCGGCTCAATTACCGCCTGAGCACGTCCACGGGCTGAATGCCAGTTGGTCCAGAATTGTCACCTTTACCGACCGCGATGGAATTCCACGCACCATGCATGTTCTGGACACTGGAGCAGGCCAGAATCATGAATTGACGTTGGTGTGCGTCCATGGAAACCCCACGTGGTCTTACCTTTGGCGCAATTTCTTGGCGCAGGCACCATCCAATATTCGAGTGATCGCCCTTGATCACTTAGGCATGGGTTATTCAGAAAGACTTGATTCTGAACGGGTATTGGATCAAAGGGTGGACGACCTCACTCGTTTGATCCGTGCTTTGAAAATCACAACACCGATCATGTCTTTGGCCCATGATTGGGGAGGCCCCATTTCATTGGGTTGGGTAGAGAATGAGATTGCTTCAGCAGACCACAAAATCACCGGAGTGATTTTGCTCAATACTGCTGTGCACCAGCCAACAGAGTTCAAGAATCCTGCTGTCATTCGACTTGCGCGAGCTAGGGGCTTGCTTGCACCCATAACCGAGTACACCCAAGGATTTGTGTTTGGGACACGGGTTCTCAGTGGTTCAAAAATGTCACGTGACGTTGCCGCTGGGTTCCGCGCACCGTATCGCACACGAGAATTACGGAAAGCGATTCATGGTTTCGTGGCCGACATCCCGTTTGAAGTGAATCATGTAAGCCGTGCAACATTGGATCAGATCGCTCTGAACCTTAACCTGCTTTCGCAAACGCCAGTACTTATGTGCTGGGGCCCCAATGATCCCGTTTTTTCTGACATTTACCTTCGAGATCTGAAATCACGAATTCCGCATGCAGAAGTGCATAGGTATGAAGGGGCCTCTCACCTGGTGAGTGAGGATGCTCCCGGACTAGTGAGTGATGTATTCAGTTGGATTGAGTCACCCAGGGGACCACACGTCGACTCACCAAATGAGATCGATAACTCATTAGTTGATTTCGGTGCGCAGATGATGGAACAAGCAATCATTCGCCCAAATGTGGTGGGACTAACCGCCATGAACGAACACCGCTCGGTGACTTGGAGAGAACTTCATTCGCAAACGGAATTTTCCATGCGATATCTGTCTGAGAAGGGCGTTACCGCTGGTGATCGAGTCGCCTTTCTTGTCCCTCCAGGTCCATTGCTCATCCCCTTGATATATGCCACGTGGAATCTTGGCGCCGCCGTGGTACTCGCGGACTCGGGGCTGGGATTGCGAGGAATGTTCCGTGCCTTGCGCGGTGCTCACATTGATCACGTGGTGGGAGTACCGCGAGCATGGCCACTGATGCGAAGCCTTCAAATCCCTGGAGCTCGAATCAGCACAAAGGAGTTGGGCAAGGCTGGTGAACGCGGAAAAGCTAATGTCGTCGTTGATGGAACTAGCAAGCACGAGTTCCCATCGAAGGATCTAGGTGCAGTTGTCTTTACTTCTGGATCAACAGGTCCAGCAAAAGGCGTGCAGTATTCGCGAGGACATATTGCAAGGACTGTGGCTGCCCTGCAATCGCAGTATTCAATTGAATCGCATGACGTGATCATCGCGGCCTTTGCGCCATGGGCCGTATTTGGTCCAGCCTTGGGAATCGCATCTGTGTTGCCAAACATGAACCCGGGGAAACCTAGTTCACTGACCTACCGGGCGCTCAATGAAAGTGTGGTCCGTGCAGGTGGCACGCTCCTGTGGGCCTCTCCTGCAGCTTTGACCAACGTTATAGATACTGTCCCTGAACATGAAAATGCTGATTGGAGTGGCATTCGATTAATTCTGAGTGCGGGAGCGCCAGTGCCTAAATCATTACTGAAGCGTTTGGCGGAGTTGATCCCTAGCGCTTCGATCAGGACTCCTTACGGCATGACCGAGGCGTTGCCCCTGAGTGAAATTTCACTCGCGGAGATTCTGAGTTCAGACGAGGATCACGGGGTGCTTGTTGGCAGGGGACTCCCAGGAGTTGACATCAAGATTGCTCCGTGGAGTGACCCAGATCATTTGACGACAGACCCTGAAGTAATGGGTGAAATTGTCGTGCGCGCTCCACACATGAAAAATAGTTACAACAACCTTGCATTTACTGAACGCACCAGCTCCCAATTCTTAGGTTGGCATCGCACGGGAGACGTTGGACATCTGGATGCTGGTGGTTCATTGTGGATTGAAGGACGAAAGTCGCATGTGATTACCACACAAATGGGGGTTGTTACGCCCGTTCCGGTCGAACAACGGGTTGAGTCTTTGGATTTTGTTCGCCAAGCTGCATGTGTTGGTGTTGGTCCAAAGGAAGCGTCAGCTGTTGTAATTGTGTACATCGAATCTGATCAAGGGCGAGAGCTTTCGCAGTTGCGACGCGAGGACCGGGTGAGAGAAGTCGCTGGTGCTCCAATCGCGGCGATTCTCCGAGTCAGGTCGCTGCCCACTGACATCCGTCATAACGCAAAACTCAATCGCGAAGAGATTTCTCGATGGGCCAATAAGAAATTAGCGGGCTCGGCGTGAAGGTACTCATCACTGGCGGGCGAGGTCTTCTCGGATCATCGGTTGTCCAGGAAATCCTGAAGGCGGGTCACGAGTGCGTCGTTGTTCAAAGGAATCCATGCGGTATCGAGGGTGCCCGCGAGTTTCTTGACGACCTCACGGCTCCAAAAAACCAAGACGAGTGGATGGATGGGATAGATGCAATTGTTCACTTGGCTGCAAAAGTGGGGATTGTTGGAAGTTACCAAGAGTTCCTCGACGCAAATGTCGGGGCAACTCAAATGCTTTTAGAGGCTGCAAAACAGCATGGTGTTAAGAAGTTCATCTACGCTTCTTCTCCATCGGTTGCCCATACTGGAAGCGCATTGATCGGTGCCGGTGCGCAACCGGCGCAGCCCACAAGCGTGAGGGGTGCTTACAGCCAAACAAAGGCCCTTGCGGAGTTGGATGTTTTAGCCGCCAACACTTCCACTTTCGCCACTTTGGCCTTGCGTCCGCATTTGGTTTGGGGTCCAGGGGATACGCAACTAATCGAACGAATTGTGGAGCGGGCACGTTCAGGCAGACTGTTTTACATCGATGGCGGCTATGCGTTAATTGATACAACCTATGTGTCAAATGCTGCACGGGCCTTCGCTTGTTCACTGACTGCAGCGCCGGATGCCTATGGTCGACCCCATATGGTGTCGAATGGGGAGCCTCGCACGGTGCGGGAAACACTGATGCGCATAACACAAGCAGCTGGAGTCCCACAGCCGTCTCGCAGCGTTTCGTTTCGCATCGCCATGGCTGCCGGTCGTGCCGCCGAATTTGCCTGGAAAAATCGCAACAGTGAACCACCATTGACAACCTTTCTGGTTGAGCAATTAGCAACTGCCCACTGGTTCGACATTGAACAAACAAAGAGATTGCTGAACTGGAGCCCGACCATTTCCCTTGATGAGGGCTTTGCTGAATTAACAAATTGGTATGCGAACCAGTAATACTTGTTGTCAAAACTCGTCAAAGCCATTGCATTGTGTGACAACTCTGTGACACAAAGGTGTTTGCGTGAAGCATTAAATCCCCATACGTTTGGGTTATGACAAATCGAACTTCAATTACTCGGCGCAAGCTCTTGGTCGTTGGTGGTGTTGGAGCGAGCGCTGCGACATTGGCCGCATGTGGTGCAGGTGTGACTTCGCGTGAAACGGGTACACCGACGAGCTCATCACAAAGTGAAACACCGCCAAGCCCTGAACCTATCGAGAAGGATCTTTCTGACTCGGAAAAAGTTGTCTACTTCTCTAACTGGCCGCAATACATTGATGTCTCAAAGAAAAATCCGACGACGTTGAATGATTTCACGTCCAGTACAGGAATTGATGTCGTCTACACGGATGACATAAACGACAGTAATGAGTTTTTTGCAAAAGTTCAGACAAACTTGGAGCAGGGTCGGAGCATTGACCGAGATATTGTCGTGCTCACTGAAGAAGGTGTGGAACTCTTTATCGACTCAGGTTTTGCCGCACCACTGAATAAGCAATTGATCCCTAACTGGGTGAATTTGCTGCCCTCTTTAAAGGAAGTCCCATTTGACCCAGGTCGCGAATACTCACTTCCATGGCAGTCTGGATTTACGGGAATCGGTTGGAACACACCGCTACTCGAACGTGAGCTCGGGGTTGCGGAAATCACGTCACTTGATCAATTTTTTGACCCGAAATTAAAAGGTCGCGTTACTATCTTGACGGAAATGACGGACAGCATGGGCTTGATCCTCAATTGGTTGGGATACGACATGTCCAACTTCACCGCACAGCAATTTGATGAATCGCTTGAAGTTTTGGTGCAAAAGATCGACGAAGGTTTTATTCGACAGGTCACCGGAAATGACTACATTGCGGCACTGGATAGTGGTGATGCAATTGCGGTGATCGGTTGGTCGGGTGATGTTTTAGGCTTGGGTCAAAAGTTTGGATTTGGAATTCCAGATTCTGGTGGAATGCTTTGGGCGGACAATATGTTGATTCCTTCAGTGGCAACGCATAAGTCAAATGCGGAACGTCTGATGAACTATTACTACGACCCTGTTGTTGCTGCTCGACTTGCGGAATGGGTTCAGTACGTGTGTCCCGTGTCTGGCGCGCAGGAAGCTATGGAAGATATTGATCCGGATTTAGTTGAGGATCAGTGGATTTTTCCCACACCCGAATTGTTAGAGACAGTCTCTGAGTTTATGTACATGGGTGTTGAAATGCGCCTAGCCTATGACCGCCAATTTCAAAAAGCTGTCAATATGTAGCATTGCGCGGTGACCCACGGATTTGAAATCGTCTCTCAGCTTGATCAGGCACGTGGGCGAACTGGAGTGATCACTACGCCGCATGGTGAAATAAAAACGCCCGCATTTATTCCAGTGGGGACCAAAGGAACGGTCAAGTCTATTCTCCCCGAAAGTGTTCGAGACCTTGGTGCACAGGCCGTCCTCTCAAATGCCTATCACCTGTATCTACAGCCTGGGACCGAAATAATTGATGCAGCTGGTGGACTCGGGACTTTCATGAATTGGCCGCTTCCAACATTTACCGACAGCGGTGGATTCCAAGTCCTGTCGTTGGGCGTTGGCTTCAAGAAAGTGCTTTCAATGGATAGTGCTTATACCGTTGAAAGTGATGTAATCGCACCCGGCAAGGACCGGTTGGCACACGTTGATGACGATGGCGTGACATTTAAGTCGCATCTTGACGGCTCAATGCATCGTTTTTCTGCCGAAGTTTCCATGCAGGTACAACATGCAATTGGAGCCGATATTATTTTTGCTTTCGACGAGTGCACGACGTTGATGAACTCGAAGGAATACCAGATTCTGGCTATGCGCCGAACCCTTGAGTGGGCCCAGCGGTGTATCGATGAGCACGAAAGGCTCACGGAGGAGCGTTCGACCAAGCCGTATCAAATGCTTTTTGGTGTCATTCAGGGTGCTCACTATGAGGATCTGCGGAGGAAGGCTGCCCGGGAAATCGGAGAATTGGACTTTGATGGGTTCGGAATCGGTGGCGCGATGGATAAGGAAACCCTTGGCACGATTATCAGCTGGGTCGTTGACGAGTTGCCGGAGAACAAGCCCCGACATTTACTGGGGATAGGCGAACCACTCGACCTGTTTGTAGGTGCCGAAAATGGTGCTGACACATTTGATTGTGTTGCTCCAACGCGCAATGCGCGTAATTCGGCCCTGCTTACGGTTGAAGGAAGATTTAACGTATCGAATGCCTACAGCCGAGGGAAAAGTGAACCGATCGATAGCGAGTGCGACTGTTACACGTGCCTAAACTATTCGCAGGGATATTTGCATCACGCTTATAAGGGTAATGAGTTGATTTTCCCGACGTTGGCGAGCATTCACAATTTAAGATTTACGGTAAGTTTGGTGGACCAAATTCGCGAACACATGGAAAATGGAACGTATTATGAGTTCAAGCGTGACTGGGTCGAGCGTTTTACGACTGGTCGATACGCAAAAAGGATTTAGTTCCCAAGATAAGTAGGTTCCCGTTTTTTAATCGCTCTTATAACGGGGTAGCTAACGGGGAGTAGGAAGACTTCTAGCAATGTTTTGTAGAGGTAGCCAACGAGAACGTAGTTGAGAAATTCGGGTCCGGTAATAATTCCATAGAAGGCAACCGTGCAAAAAACTAAGGTGTCTGCGAATTCCCCGACGACGGTAGAGCCGATTAGTCGGGCCCACAAGTGTTTTTCTTTTGTCCTTTGCTTGATTTTGACCAGTACATAAGCGTTGAGCAACTGACCAACCAAGTAACCCAGGACACTGGCCAGAACGATTCGGGGCACAAATCCAAGTACTGATTCGAATGCGCTCTGGAATTCGTAGGCGTCAGCTGCAGGTGAAATTTGAACTAGATAAAAAGTGAAAGCAGCAAGTATCGACATTGCAAACCCGGTAAAAATCGCCCGCCGCGCTGCTTTCCAACCGTAAACCTCGCTGATTATGTCGCCAATGATGTAAGTCAGAGGGAACAAGAAGACACCGCCGTCGGTAATGAGCGGCCCAAATTCAATTAATTTGGTGGCACCGATGTTGGAGATCAGCAGAATTCCCACAAAAATGGCTAGCAGGTACGGGTAAAACGATCCACCCGTGCGCGCAAAATGAACGCCACCAAATTGGGGCGCTCGCAGTGGAGTTGGCGATATATTTGACATTGTGCCCCCGGCAGGATTCGAACCTGCGACCTTCGGTACCGGAAACCGGCGCTCTATCCCCTGAGCTACGGAGGCAGGGGACGGTAAGGCTAGCAGCGTGCCCGTATGCAAACATGTCGCGGTGGTTAATTTCCGTTCGACGCTGAAAAACGTTTCGGATCGGCCTTTTGTTAAATCCACAATGGGATTTGGGCGCCAATTTCTCGCCAGGTTCGGGACGCTTAACGTCTCGCTCGCCTCAGGCGGATTGGCGTACTACGTGATTTTGGCCCTAGCGCCGGTCGCCATTTCCGTTGGTGCAATTTCGGGGCTGTTTATTAGTCAGGAGCAGTTTGTTGCGGGATGGGACTCCTTTGTTAGCCGTGGACCCGAATCGCTGAGCGGCCTTGACCCAGTCATGAATTCACTTGCGTCACTAGCGCAGTCTGCGACAACGGGCTCGGTCACGATCACGACAATTGTCAGTTTGGTCTTGGCTGTCTATGTGTCCCAAAAGGTGGTTTATGGAGTGCTCCAGGTGCAAGATCACATCTTCAAAAACCATAGAGCCCCTAATGATAGAACCCCATCGGGGACTTTCGCTCGTGTGAGATCTGCTGTGATCGCATTAGTCGTAATTATTGTGATTGTGGTGTCACTCCTGTCTGTGACATTTGTTCCGGTGTTCTTAAGCAGCCTAAATGTTGAATCCACCTTTTTAGGATTACTCGACACATTGGGCTGGTTGACACCCGCCACTTTTGTCTATCTTTTAGTTTGGTTAGTAATGAGACATACGAGCAGTTCCACGGGAGTAGTAACGTGGAGATCACCTGGACTGCTCCTCGCTACGTTCTTGATCATTTTGTCAATTGGGGCGTTCGGGATTTACGCCGATCAATCTTCGACAGTGGGATCGGCACTCGTAGTCTTCGGGGCTCCGATTGCTGTGTTGATCTGGACTTATCTCGTATTTCTTGGATTCTTTGTGGGGTCGATTATCGAAGCCCTAATTCGCGAACGTGGCCTAGCGGGAAAACCAGCGCGGGGGGCCGCTGACAAGAGCGATCACGAACGCACCGACAGCGGCGCCAATTCCGGTACTGATCATGGAGATCCCAGGAAGGAGTAGGCCGGAAACGGCCCCACCGGCACCCATGACTGCAGCTCCCACAGTGGCATAGACAAATCTTCCACCCGAAGCTGATTCATCCCGCTGAGCTGGAGAGCCTGACTCCTTGCGCTGCAAGGGTGCGGATTGCTGTGAATCTTGTGCCGAGATTTCCCGTAGAAGTTTTTCGATTTCGTCATCGGAAGCCATACGAGCACTCTATGTCACATCTTGCTGGTGAAGAGATACGCTCACGCCGTGGCAATTAATGACACTCGCGAGAGCATTCAGCGCGTTGTAGACGAACTATTGGCACAAGGGACATTAACCAAGGGTGTGGAAGTGACCCTTGAGCGCCCAAAATCGCGTGAGCATGGGGATTACGCCACTAATGTGGCGCTGGTCGCCGCGAAATTTTCGACGATTGCGCCTAGAGATTTGGCAGCAAGGATTGCTGAGGCCTTGAGAGAGGACCCGGCTTTTACCGAAGTGAGCGTGGCTGGCCCAGGGTTTGTGAACATTCGACTCTCCGCACTAACTCAGGGAGAAATTGCCCAGCGTGTCGTGAAACAAGGCGCGGCATACGGGCGCAACGACGCCCTGCTGGGCAAAAGTTTCAATGTTGAATTCATTTCAGCAAATCCGACGGGGCCGCTACATCTGGGTCACACTCGATGGGCCGCCGTGGGGGATGCGCTGGCAAGAGTGTTAGCGGCCTCAGGAGCTGACGTCACCACCGAGTTTTACATTAATGACCGTGGCGTTCAAATGGACAAGTTTGGCGAATCTGTTATGTCTGCGTCGTGGGGAAAAGCAGTCCCAGAAGATGGCTACCACGGCGGTTACATTCTGGATCTTGCCGCGCGAATTATTCGCGAGCACCCAGAGTTTCACCAGCTCCCGGCGACCGAACAAATGGTCGCCTTTCGCGAGGAGTCCTACGCCCTGCAATTGCAACAGCAAAAAGATGTCCTCGCACTTTTTCGCACTCATTTTGACGTGTGGTATTCCGAACGCAAACTCTATGACTCAGGGGCTGTCGAGCGGGCTCAGCAACAACTTGTGGAACAAGGGCACGTGTACGAATCGGATGGCGCAGTGTGGCTGCGAACCTCAACATTTGGCGACGACAAAGATCGAGTATTGATAAAGGAAAATGGGGAGCGAACCTATTTTGCTGCTGATACCGCCTATTACCTGGATAAGCGCGCTCGTGGATTCGACACGGCAATCTATTTGTTGGGCGCAGACCACCATGGCTATGTAAATCGTCTGCGGGCAGTTGCCGCATGTGCTGGTGACAATATGGACGAAAACATCGAAATTTTGATTGGTCAACTTGTCAAAATCACGCGCGGGGGCGTCGAGGTCAAGCTGTCCAAACGTTCGGGCCAGATTGTGACGTTGGAAGAACTTGTTGAAGAAGTGGGCGTAGATGCGGCACGTTACACGTTGGCTCGCTATCCAGTGGACACTCCACTTGTTGTTGATCTAGAAGAAATTGCCCGAAAGGCCAACGATAATCCCGTTTTTTATGTTCAGTACGCCCATGCTCGCATTGCATCAGTTTTACGAAATGCACATGATGTTGGTGTGGATTGGCGAAATATGGAATTTACCCCAGAGCTCCTCGATTCGGATCAAGAGAATGAACTTCTTGGCGTAATTGAGAAATTTCCTGGAGTCATTGCAGCTGCTGCAGAGTTAAGGGAGCCGCACCGTGTTGCCCGCTACTTGGAGGAACTGGCAACGGCCTACCACCGTTTTTATGACATATGTCGGGTCCTACCCCGATCAGATGAGGAACTCAGTGACGTTCATGTTGCTCGATTATGGGTGTGCGCTGCGACACAGCAGACTCTTGCTAACGGTTTAGATCTCCTGGGAGTCAGCGCCCCTGCGAAAATGTAAAAACCGGTAGGCTCGCGCTATGCAGGTACATCCGGCGGGCCCTCGTCATGCTCAAATGGCGAGAGAATCACAAGCCTCAATTCCGGTTGAGGATCCCACTCAGTCCAAAGTGTGGCCAGAAAGTGCCAAGCGAAATGACCGTGGAGAACTTCAGGTCGGCGGTCAGGGAGTTGTGGAATTAGCGGCCGAACACGGAACGCCTTTATTTCTTTTCGATGAACAAGATATTCGTGATCGTGCCAAGGAGTTCGCAACTGCATATTTAGCCGAAAACGAACGTGGCACAGTTTATTACGCGGCAAAAGCCTTTCTCAGTGTCGCAATAGCTCGGTGGGTATTCGAAGAGGGTCTCGGAATTGATGTTGCCTCCGGCGGTGAACTGGCAATAGCCATTCGTGCGGGAATCCCAGGTGAGAAATTACTCATGCACGGGAACAACAAGTCCGAAAGTGAGATAAGGACAGCTTTAAATTACGGCGTCGGTCGAATTGTGATCGACTCATTCGACGAGATCGTCCGGGTCGCAGCTATCGCTGCTGAGCTCAATGTTGTGGCGAAAGTATTGATTCGGGCTACCGTAGGCGTTGAGGCGCACACGCATGAATTCATTGCGACCGCCCATGAGGATCAAAAATTTGGACTCTCGGTGCAGGAAGGTGACGTGGAAGAGGCTGTCCGCCGCATTGCCAAGTTGCCGTCATTGCGTTTCATGGGCTTGCATTCACACATTGGTTCACAGATTTTCGACTCGGCTGGATTCGAAATTGCGGCAACGCGGGTGGTTGGGGTTGCCTACGACATTTATGACACACAGGGAATTGAATGTGAGGAATTCAATCTTGGTGGCGGCATGGGGATTGCCTACCTTCCGGAAGACGATCCACTTTCCGTGCAGACCATGGCTCGCCAGATAAGAGAGATTGTTACTCGCGAGTGCGCCAACGTGGGGATACCCGTCCCGGCATTGTGTTACGAGCCTGGACGAGCAATAGTCGGCAGGGCTGGGATCACTATCTACGAGGTGGGAACGGTCAAGAAAGTGAAACTCGATCACGGTGAGCGCACCTACATCTCGGTTGACGGAGGTATGAGTGACAACATCCGGACATCGCTTTATGGAGCCCAGTACTGCGTTGCGCTTGTGTCAAGAAGTTCAGTATCGGAGCAAATCCTGAGCCGAGTGGTCGGAAAACACTGTGAGTCAGGGGATATTGTCGTGAAAGATGCTTGGTTGCCCTCGGACATCACACCGGGCGACCTCATCGCTGTAGCCGCCACAGGGGCCTATTGCCGATCTATGGCTTCCAACTACAACCAGATGCCCCGTCCGGCTGTGGTCTCCGTTCGCGGTGGGGAAAGCCAGTTGATTCTTCGTCGGGAGACATTTGATGACCTGCTGGCTCTTGATCCTTTTGCCGGCTAATGCAACCACGACGATTCACTTTGGCAGAATAAGACTGGTTGTCCCAGAAAATGTTATTTGAGGAGATTCATGTCAGAGCGTGATAAGTCTGCTCCACCAATCCGAATTGCCATGTTGGGCGCAGGCACGGTGGGATCCTCAATAGCGCGGCTCTTGACCCGACACCAGCATGATCTTGCGCACCGGGTTGGTGCCAACCTCGAATTAATCTCAGTGGGTGTCAAGGACATCAATAAGCCCCGTGAGGGGATCCCCCAATCGCTACTGACTCAAGATCTTGAATCTGTGGCACTCTCCAGAGCTGACATCGTGATCGAAGTCATGGGTGGAATTGAGCCCGCTCGAACCCTAATTCTTGCAGCGATGAACGCTGGATCAAGTGTGATTACAGCCAATAAAGCCCTCATGGCGGAAGACGGGGCCGCCCTGTACTCCGCTGCGGAAGAGTCAGGAGTTGACCTATATTTCGAGGCTGCGGTTGCTGGAGCTATTCCCCTCATCCGACCATTACGTGAGTCCCTAGCCGGAGATCGTGTTACTAAAGTCATGGGAATTGTTAACGGTACTACGAACTTTATGCTGACAAAAATGGATGAAGAAGGGGCCGAGTACGACGAAGTTTTTGCTGAAGCAGATTCACTCGGTTACCTTGAAGCTGATCCGTCTCTCGATGTAGACGGAATAGATGCGGCGGCCAAGGCCGCAATCCTGGCCGAGTTGGCCTTTCACACAAGGGTGACCTTGGCCGATGTCTATTGCGAGGGAATTGGATCCGTGACAAAAGCAGACATTACGGCTGCGCGCGACATGGGATTTGTCATAAAGTTACTTGCCATTGCGGAGTTAATCTCAACGGATGACCTCGAAGACGGAATTGTAGTTAGGGTGCATCCAGCAATGATCCCGTTGAATCACCCGCTGGCAAATGTTCGTGGTTCCTTCAACGCTGTCTTTGTTCACGCAGAAGCCGCCGGAGAAATGATGTTTTATGGTCGGGGAGCAGGGGGAGATCCGACCGCCAGTGCCGTCTTGGGAGACGTTGTTGCGGCAGCGCGGCATCGAGTCTTGGGTGGGCGTGGACCGGGGGAGAGTACCTATTCAGGTCTGAAAGTCCTCGACATTGGGCGGGCTGAAACACGTTATTACGTTAACCTCGACGTACGGGATCGACCTGGAGTTCTGGCGCAAATTGCTAACGCATTCGCAGCGAATGGCGTGAGCATTCAAGTGGTCCGACAAGATGGCCACGGGTATGAGGCTGGACTGATCGTGCGAACGCATAGAGGGAGTGAAGCGGCTTTGCGAGCTACGGTTGTTCAGTTGGAATCAATGGATGAAGTTCGTAAAGTGGTTGGAGTAATGAGAGTAGAGGGTGAAGAGTAGATGGCACACCAATGGCGCGGTGTAATCGCTGAGTACCGCGATCGCATGCCACTCGTTGAATCTGCACCTATCGTGAGCCTCGGCGAAGGTGGCACTCCACTCGTCTACGCCTGCACTGTAAGCGAAATGGTCGGTGCGTCCGTCTGGCTCAAATACGAAGGGGCTAACCCAACAGGTTCATTCAAGGATCGCGGAATGACCATGGCCATCTCAGATGCCGCATTCCAAGGTGCAAAGGCCGTAATTTGCGCATCGACGGGGAACACATCAGCCAGTGCTGCCGCATACGCGGTGAAGGCCGGCCTGACCTGCGCCGTGCTCATCCCCAAGGGAAAAATTGCCATGGGCAAACTTGCCCAAGCGGTTGTTCATGGCGCGATTTTGCTTCAGGTTGAGGGTAACTTTGATGACTGTTTGGTGCTCGCTCGAGAACTGTCGGAGCAGTACCCGGTTGCATTAGTTAATAGCGTTAATCCGGTTCGCATTGAAGGTCAAAAGTCTGCGGCTTTTGAGATAGTTGATCGACTGGGTCGAGCCCCGGACATTTCCTGCATGCCTGTTGGGAATGCCGGGAATATCACCGCATATTGGCGCGGCTACCAGGAGTATCAAGCCTCAGGCATAACCGATTCAACTCCGACCATGTGGGGATTCCAAGCAGCAGGAGCGGCCCCATTAGTAATTGGAAGTCCGGTCTCTAACCCTGAGACCATTGCGACAGCGATTCGAATTGGAAACCCTGCATCTTGGGATTTTGCAATTGCGGCGCGTGATGAATCACATGGTCTCATTGATTCGGTAACAGACGAGGAAATATTGTCGGCTTATCACCTACTTGCTGAAAAAGAAGGTTTGTTCTGTGAACCTTCAAGTGCTTCGAGCGTTGCCGGATTACTTAAAATGCATTCCGCGGGAAGAGTTCCACCCGATTCGGTTATCACATGCACGTTGACGGGCAATGGACTCAAGGATCCGCAATGGGCGCTCGAAGGAGCTGCCGATCCAATCGTCATTCCCGTCGATTCCACACTCGCAGCTGAAAAACTTGGCTTAGCGTGATGAATGCTGTGACATTCGTATCTGGCGCAGTTCGCGTTGTCGTCCCTGCCTCAAGCGCAAATCTGGGGCCAGGATTTGATTCAGTTGGGTTGGCATTGGCTATGCACGACGAACTTATTGCAATGGTCACGAGTGATGTTGGTATTAAAGTGGACGTCGAGGGTGAGGGCGCTGGAATCGTGCCCACCGATGAGTCTAATTTGGTTGTTCGTGCGATGAACAGAGGTTTTGAGGCGATGAACGCGAAACCCGCCGGATTCATCCTCAAATGTCGTAATGCCATACCGCATGGACGCGGTTTAGGTTCTTCAGCTTCAGCAGTAATTGGTGGCCTAGCGATTGCCCGGTCACTTGTGGAAGGTGGCGAGTCACTTCTCTCGGATTCGCAAATTCTCAACATTGCTCTGGAGTTTGAGAATCACCCTGATAATTTGTCCGCGGCTCTCTACGGTGGATTCAATGTTTCCTGGCTTCACACTGAAAGTATTGCTGGTGCCGTTCAGCCGACTGTTCATCCTGATGTCGTGCCAATCGTTTTAATTCCACCCCATGAACTCGCCACGACAAAAGCCAGGGGTGTGTTGCCCTCGCAGGTTGAGCGCTCAGCGGCATGTCACAATCTTTCGAGAACCGGCTTATTAGTTTATGGAATTTCGCACGACCCAAAACTCTTATTGGAAGCTACTTCAGACCGGTTGCATCAGGACGCTAGGGCTGACGTGTATCCGGAAACGAGCGCAATTATTTCGCAGTTGCGCGCTAAAAATATCGCGGCTATGGCTTCAGGAGCTGGTCCTGCCGTCCTATTACTGGTGGATCGCAAAGACATTCATGAACTGGAAGAGGCGCTGATTGTCGTTCCCGCTGAGTGGACTCGGATAGCGGTACCGATTGATTTTGATGGAGTACGAGTGCTGCCGCTCCCGGTTTAGGCCCGTCACCAGCAAAATCTATTGACTGTGTTAGCCTAAGGCAGTCCACAGTCGTGGCGAGCTTCCTTAGAGCATCACATTCATCGGAGAATCTGGGTATTGGGTACCCAGTGCGGGTGAGTGAAGTTTCAAACGGGAGCACGGTTTCACCTTCACCGGGTATCTCACAAACGTAATCATGTTTGGCCCAGGGCAAATCTCGCCCATACACACAAAGGATTATTGAGTGTCAGAAACAACAGATTCAAAACGTCGGTCCGAGGGACTCTCCGGAATGTTGTTGCCCGAGTTGAAGCAGCTCGCACAGCAACTTGGCATTGCCGGATCGAGCGCAATGCGTAAATCAGACCTGGTCTCGGCTATTGGTGATCGGCAAAAGCAGGCAAATGCCCGCCGAACGACTCCCAAGGCAGCTCCAGAAAAGACTTCGCCTGAAAAGGCTGCTCCTGAAAAAGGGGAAAATGAGCCTGCCCCACCACCACAAGGGGAAACGGGCGAGTCAGAGTCACGTGAGGACTCGCAGCAGGGTCAGCGCGGCAACCGAAACAACAATCGAGATCGCAATTCTCGTAGTAACAACAATCGTGATCGTACGAACAATGACCGGAACAGTAATGACCGGAACAGTAATGACCGGAACAGTAATGACCGGAACAGCAATGATGTCGACGAAGATCGCAACAGTGGGTCCGATGACCGCAATAGCCGCAGTCGAAACCGTAATCGCAGGGATCGCCGTGACCGACCCAGTAATCGCCGTACCGGGGGCCAAAATAATTACAATGATTATGAGACTGAACTGACCGACGATGACGTCCTCGTCCCGGTTGCAGGTATCTTGGATGTTCTCGACAACTATGCATTTGTTCGCACCAGCGGTTACTTGCCCGGCCCCAATGACGTTTATGTCTCACTCTCGTTTGTCCGCAAACTGGGATTGCGAAAAGGGGATGCTGTGATTGGATCAGTGCGGCAACCACGCGAAGGTGAGCGACGAGAAAAGTTTAATCCCCTGGTAAAGGTGGATTCAGTTAATGGTTATGACTTGGAAACTATCAAGGGCCGACCCGAATTCTCCAAGTTAACTCCCTTATATCCACAGGAACGTCTAAAGTTGGAAACGACGAGTTCGAATTTGACAACTCGGGTTATTGATCTTGTCGCGCCAATCGGTAAGGGCCAGCGAGGGCTGATCGTGTCACCGCCAAAAGCGGGAAAGACGATGGTTCTGCAGGCCATTGCAAATGCGATAACTGTCAATGATCCAGAGTGTCACCTCATGGTGGTTTTGGTCGATGAACGGCCCGAGGAAGTTACCGATATGCAACGAAGTGTTGAGGGTGAAGTAATTGCCTCAACATTTGATCGGCCCGCGGAAGACCATACGATCATTGCTGAACTTGCTATTGAGCGGGCGAAACGTTTGGTGGAGTCCGGTCAAGACGTGGTTGTGCTACTTGACTCCATGACCAGATTGGGTCGGGCCTACAACCTTGCGGCTCCAGCTTCAGGTCGAATTCTCTCTGGTGGAGTGGATTCGACGGCACTGTATCCGCCTAAGAAGTTCTTTGGAGCTGCCCGAAATATTGAAAATGGCGGATCACTGACTATTTTGGCAACGGCGTTGGTCGAGACCGGGTCAAGAATGGACGAGGTGATTTTTGAGGAGTTCAAAGGAACTGGCAACATGGAACTCAAACTTGATCGCCGCCTTGCTGATAAGCGAATCTTTCCCGCTGTTGACGTTGATCCGTCCGGCACGCGCAAAGAGGAACTGCTCCTCTCACCAGAAGAACTTAAGGTGGTTTGGACCCTGCGTAAGGTGTTGCACGCCCTTGATCCGCAGCAGTCGATTGAGCTGTTGCTCAACAAGTTGCGGGAAACAGAGACGAATTTCGAATTCCTCAAACAGGTTCAGAAGACCACCCCGGCAGGGCCTGGGTCCGGTGAGGATGACTAGCGGCAAGGGCTACTGAAATCCTGAGACCGAGATCGTGGCATAATAATTGTGTGAGACCCGGTTCACGGAATTTATTTGATTTGAGGGCTCCTGAATTCACAGGAGACCGAACTGGAGATTTCGACCCGGGCATTGAAAAAGGAGTTAATCATGAAGGCTGGTATTCACCCAGATTACGTGGAGACAACGGTGACCTGCACTTGCGGCAGCACTTTTGAAACACGTAGCACTTCCAAGAGTGGCAGCATTCATGCTGACGTTTGCTCGAACTGCCACCCGTTCTACACGGGTAAACAGAAGATCCTTGACACTGGTGGTCGGGTAGCGAGATTCCAAAATCGTTACGGTGTTCCTGCTGCAGAGGACGAGAGCACAGAGTCTGCATAACTACTTCCCGGGCGCCGGTCTGGGATCGGCCGCGTGTCTCCCCCGTCGCGCGGTCGGTCCCAGACCGGCGCCCGTTTTTTAGTTCGCTGAAGTTTCGCCAGTTGTTGACAACAGTCCAGCATTCAAGGCAAGTTGAGGAGTGAGTCGTGTTTGAATCATGTGCCCAGCTTGCAACCGAACTTGATACCGTGGAGGCGGGACTAGCAGACCCCGCAATTCATGCAGATCAATCCCAAGCACGCAAACTTGGTCGGCGTTACGCAGCACTTCGGCCCATTGTTGCTGCCTACCGCGATTGGCTAGCAGTCACATCAGATCTTGAAACGGCGCAGGAACTCGCAGATCAGGATGAGTCCTTCGCTGCAGAAGCAGCGGAACTCCTGCCTCGCCAGGCGATTCTTGCTGAAAAACTCACTCACCTGTTGCTTCCACGTGACCCAATGGATGACAAAGACGTGATTGTTGAAATTAAAGCCGGTGAGGGTGGGGATGAATCCGCACTTTTTGCATCCGACCTCATGCGAATGTATTTACGTTATGCAGAGCGTCGAGGCTGGTCCACTGAGGTACTCGATGCTGTGGAGTCAGACTTGGGCGGATACAAGGACATCTCTATTGCTGTGAAGTCAAAGGTAGCTCCTGGTCCCGGGGAGGGACCTTACGCACGCTTGCGTTTTGAAGGGGGCGTCCACCGGGTGCAGAGAGTCCCAGTCACGGAATCTCAGGGAAGAATTCATACCTCAGCCGCAGGTGTGATGGTCGCGCCCGAAGCTGAAGACGTCGATGTGAGTATCGATCCCAATGATTTACGAATTGACGTTTTCAGGTCTTCGGGGCCAGGTGGGCAAAGTGTCAATACAACAGATTCGGCGGTTCGAATCACACATGTGCCGACAGGGGTCGTGGTTTCCTGTCAAAATGAAAAAAGTCAATTGCAAAATAGGGAGCAGGCCATGCGCATCTTGCGTGCCCGTCTCCTTGCGGTTGCTGAGGAGTCTGCAGCAAAAGATGCCTCTGATATCAGGCGCTCACAAGTACGAACAGTGGACCGCAGCGAGAGAATTAGGACCTACAACTTTCCAGAAAACCGACTCAATGATCACCGGGTTGGGTTTAAGTCGCATAACTTAGACCAAATTCTTGACGGAGATTTGGACGCGGTCATTGAGGCCTGCGTTTCAGCTGATCAACAGAGTCGGTTGGCAGAGCCTTCGGCGTGAGCACTATCCGCGACACACTCGTTGATGCCCAACACCGACTCTCGAACGCCGGTATTGATTCAGCAGCGACTGAGTCGGCGGAGTTGCTGGCGCACGTCCTTGAGGTTCCACGGAATCGCTTATTCATGCAGGACACCCTCGCGGAGGATGATCGCATTTCATTTGAAAGGCTGATGGCAAAGCGACTAAACCGCATTCCACTTCAACACATACTGGGTACCGCTGCTTTTCGTCGAATTGAACTTGAAGTAGGACCTGGAGTATTTATCCCAAGACCTGAAAGTGAATTGGTAGCGGAGGCCGCAATTCGTTTCGTGAATGAAATAGCTAATCCAATAGCGGTTGACTTGTGCACAGGTTCAGGGGCTATTGCCATTTCCCTAGCAGTGGAGGTCCCGGGAACACGGGTTGTTGGAATTGAGCTCAGTCCAGATGCATTCCCGTGGCTCGAGCAAAATATCAAAAAATTTGAGTTAGTCGTACCTGTTGAAGTGCACCAGGTTGACGCCACTGATTATTCCGCCGATGTTTTCGTTGAATTGTCGGGTAAGTGTGATGTGGTGACGTGCAACCCTCCGTACATTCCAGTGGACATGATTCCCCGCGACCCTGAAGTTCGAATCCACGAACCTGCCATGGCTCTTTATGGTGGAGCTGACGGCCTCGATGTAATCCGAGGGATTGCGAAAACTGCTGGCTTGCTGCTCAAGCCTGGAGGCCTACTCGTTGTTGAGCATGCAGATGTGCAGGGCCCTGAGTCGGGTGAAATGAGTGTCGTTAGCGTGCTTCGAGCCGCTCAACTTGATGAGGAACTGGCAACCTACATTCCCGGAGTGCCGGGGGATCTACTTTTTACCGAGGTCAGCGATCGACAGGATTTCAATCAGCGGCCACGATTTACTGTGGCTACTCGAGTTTAGGTCATCAGGTTTAGGCTGACCAAATGAGTGTTCGCATTGAAGGTGGTGACACACAAAATAGGGATCGAGCAATCTCGATGGCTTACTCGACCGTGCGTCGTGGCGGATTAGTCATTGTTCCGACAGAGTCTCAATATGCTGTTGTCACAGATGCTTTTTCACCAAGGGGTACCTCACTCCTGCGAGAATACAAGGGCCTTGGAACACAGGTTCCCCTCTCGGTGCTGGTTCCCAATGCCAATGCGGTTTCGGGGATTACTTCATCAATACCTCATATTGCTAAAGAAATTATGGCGTCTTATTGGCCAGGTGAGTTGACACTGCTGCTCAAAGCTGGAACGACTTTGGCATGGGATCATCCTGCCGGTGCTCCTATTGCCGTGCGAATGCCAACACATCCGTTTTTGTTGGAACTACTCAATGCAACAGGTCCTCTTGCATCATCGGGTGCGCAACAGGCCGGGATGCCCCAGATTGCCCAAGTGGCTCAACTTGGTGCCTGTGAGGTCGATTCTGTATCAGTAATAATCGCGGCTGGAGACCTTGTCTCCGGTAGCGGCAGCACGGTAATTGACTGCACCGGAGAAAGCCCGACAATCGTGCGCGAGGGCGCCATTGACCGGCAAACATTGACCGATTTCATTTCCCAGAGTGGGGTACCTGGGTGAGGTGATCAAGCACTCGATTCGATGTCCTTGCGCTTAAAGGCGAGTTTAACGCTGACCCAATAGGCTGGGACCATAGAGAATTTAACGTAGGAGTTCGACTCCGCAGTGTGAGAGGAATGTGACGGCGTGACTTTTTGGGGCCCAGATTTTGGTGAACTCGAGGCAGAGGATCCGGAGATTGCAGGGATACTGCTTTCCGAGTTGGAACGAGCGCGTGGGGGATTACAGCTCATTGCGAGTGAAAACTTTACGTCACCGGCTGTCCTTGCAGCACTTGGTTCAACTCTGAGCAATAAATACGCAGAAGGCTATCCCGGCAAGCGCTATTACGGCGGCTGCTCAGAGGTGGACAAAGCAGAAAATATTGGAATCCAGCGGGCAAAGGAATTGTTTGGCGCTGAACATGCAAATCTTCAACCGCATTCCGGGGCTAGCGCAAACCTCGCCGCCTATGGTGCTTTTGTGAAACCTGGTGAGACCGTTTTGGCAATGAGTCTTTCCCACGGAGGTCATCTCACTCATGGGTCGTCGGTGAATTTTTCGGGAAAGTGGTTCAACGTCGTGTCCTATGGCGTTATGCCCGAAACGGACTTAATTGATATGGGTGAAGTCAGAAGGCTTGCCCTTGAGCACAAGCCAAAAATGATTATTTGTGGTGCGACGGCTTATCCGAGATTAATTGATTTTGCCGCTTTCCGGGAAATCGCGGACGAAGTGGGCGCAATCCTCATGGTTGACGCCGCTCACATTATTGGACTCATTGCGGGTAAAGCAATTCCCAGTCCTGTTCCCTACGCCGACGTCGTGTGCTTTACCACGCATAAAGTTTTGCGTGGGCCTCGCGGAGGGATGATTCTATGCAAAGAAGAGCACGCTGCGAAAATTGATAAAGCCATTTTCCCGATGATGCAGGGCGGGCCGCTCATGCACGCCGTTGCGGCAAAGGCTGTTGCGCTCAAGGAAGCCAATACGGTTCAATTCCAAGAGTATGCGCAGCAAGTTATTCTGAATGCCCAAGCGCTTTCTTCGGGATTGGCTGATCGAGGTATGCGGGCTGTCAGTGGAGGAACCGATACTCACTTGGCGCTCATCGACCTTTCCAGTACCGGAGTGAATGGAAGTGAAGCTGAGATACGTTGCGATGCTGCGCGAATCACCCTCAATAAAAATGCGATTCCATTTGATACTTTGCCACCATCGATTGCCTCGGGTATTCGAGTTGGGACTCCCTCGGTGACCACCCAAGGAATGGGCGTGTCCGAGATGCTCGTCGTCGCTGATCTGATAGATCGAGCTGTTCGCGGAAGCGCGCCAAGTGCCGATATAGCTGCGCAGACGCATGAATTAGTTTCTGCTTTCCCCGCATACCCCAGGTGATCAATCGATAGGAAGCAATGGAAAGGAGTAGGTCATGCGCGAATATATGTTATGTCTTTTTGCTGCAGCAGCTGTCACCTACTTCTTAACTCCACCCGTACGGGCTTTGGCCATTCGTTGGGGGATCGTTGCCCCTGTTCGCGATCGTGATGTCCATGACACGCCAACTCCCCGTCTGGGCGGGTTGGCAATGGCAGGAGGACTTCTAGCCGGTTTACTACTTGCAAGCAAGTTGCCAATGATGAGCTCGGTTTTTGATGGTTCAAATGTGGTCTTTGCATTGCTTTCAGGCGCATCCATAATCATTGTTTTGGGTATAGTCGATGACAAGTGGGGACTTGATGCGCCGACCAAGCTTGCCGGCCAGGTGCTTGCAGCGGGAGTAATGGCCTTTCAAGGAATCGCCATAATTTGGTTACCGATCGGCGGGACACTGGTTCTAGATCCATTAACCAGTGTTCTCTTCACCGTAATAATTGTGGTCGTCAGTATTAATGCAATTAACTTTGTCGATGGACTCGATGGACTGGCCGCTGGAATTGTTGCCGTAGCTGCTGGAGCATTCTTTGTTTACGCGTATTTGCTTTCGGTTGATCTAGGTCTCGAGCGCGCAACCCTTGCGACGTTGGTCAGTGTTGTCCTAGTCGGTATGGGGCTCGGATTTTTACCCAATAACTTGTTCCCTGCCCGCATATTTATGGGAGACACCGGCTCTATGCTTCTGGGGCTTTTACTCGCTGCCGCGACAATCACGCTCTCTGGACAAGTTGACCCCAGCGCTCTTTCAGGTGGCGCGTTTCTGCCCACACTTTTGCCCTTGATTTTGCCGTTTGCCGTCATGGCGCTGCCTTTGATTGACCTGGGGCTCGCGGTGATAAGGCGTACTCGCGCTGGTCGTAACCCCTTTGCCCCGGACAAACAACACTTGCATCACCGTCTCTTAGAGATGGGACACTCGCAGCGCCGAGCTGTCTTTTTGATGTATGCATGGACTGCGCTGATAGCGGGTGCAGCCCTGGCGATTGCGTTCTTCCCGCTGATTTATGCGGGGATAGGGACGGCAGTTGGCGTGGTGATCATGGTTTTCCTGGTCAGGCGCACACCCCCGAAATCCGTGGTGAATCATGGCGAATCACAAACAGGTCCGATCGGCAGGATCGGTTGAATCTATGGACAATCAATGCTGTAGCCTGACGCCAGAAGGCTATCCACTGGTGGGTTTCTGCCAGCGTTTTCCTAATATGTCATCGTCTGATTAACAATTGCGAGGTGTTATCGGTGCCACGAGCACGCAGTATCGATTCGCTGGTGTTACTTCGGGCCGGAATTGGGACTGCTGGTGTTGGTGTGATTGTTGTGATCATCGCAGCCGTGGTGTCAGGCGGATCGGCAGCCTTGGGTGCAGCTCTGGGAACGTCTTTAGTGATCGTATTTTTTTCTGTCGGCCAGTTTGCCCTTGGCACGGTTCTTCGTACTAACCCGCAGATGGCCCTCACCATGGCCATGACTATTTACTTAGTAAAAATTGGTGTTCTTCTGGTTATTCTGGTTTTGTTCGCAGACACCACGGCCTTTAATACCAAGAGTTTTGCTCTTGCTATTTTAATTTGCACCCTAGTTTGGACTGTTATCGAAGTATGGATTTTTGGAACCACCAAAGTGCTCTACGTGGAACCGAATTCAACGGAAAGTTCTTCGTCGGAAAAAAGTGACAAATGACACTCAATATTGATCAGCCCGAAGGCTCGCTCGGTGATCCAAAGTGGTACCGTTCGCGCGCACGTTCGATTTCAGGAAATGCGCCAGCGCGTCAATTTGCTGCAATGGACAACGCCGCGTGGATAATTTCAAGTCGTTTAATAGCGGGCTTGATTTTGTACACCGGGTTGGGGTTTTTACTTTCCCTCTGGTTGGGGAACAGATCCCTGTTCATGGCACTTGGCGCACTGACAGGTCTTGGACTCTCGTACTACCTTATTTTCACCGGCCTAGCCCGCGAAAATAAGCAACAACAAAAAGCTGCACACCGGAATACAGGACCGAAATTAGAAGGGGATCACTAATGGCATTTAGCGTACTCGCCTCCGGTGGACCCAACTGCAAGATTTTTTCCGGGTGCGGGTTCCCTGCCCCTGGAGCAGAGATCTTTCAATTTGATGCCATTCTGAGTTTCAGCATTGGGGGATTGACTTTTAACGTCTCCAAAGTCACGTTTCTACTGCTTCTAGCCGTGGTGGTCATCATTGGATTCTTTGGTTACGCATTTCGGAAGCCAAAACTTGTGCCCCGGGGCGCCCAAAACGTTGGTGAACTGGGTTACTTGTTTATCCGCGATGGAATTGTCAAAGAAACCATTGGAAAAGGTGGCGAAAAGTTCGTCCCATTCCTTTTTTCCTTCTTTTTCCTAGTGTGGATTCTTAACTTCTGGGGAATTGTGCCGGGGGCACAGTTGCCCGTGACATCCATTTTTGCGATTCCGGTCACTTTCGCCATCATCGTCTATGTGACATGGGTGCCTTTGGGTATTTATAAGCAAGGATTTGTTGGATTCTTCAAGAACATTATGTTCCCGCCCGGTGTCCCCAAGGGAATGTACATACTTCTCACTCCGATTGAATTAATCTCGAATTTCTTGGTCCGCCCATTTACTCACGCAGTGCGACTCTTTGCCAACATGTTCGCGGGTCACCTTCTCTTAGCCACATTTAGTATTGCGGCCTTCTACCTTTTGACTTTCAGTGTGATCGGCATCATTGGCTCAGCGGCCAGTTTCACTTTGGCAGTTATGCTCACGGCCTTCGAAGCGTTTATCCAGGCACTTCAGGCCTACATCTTCACCTTGCTGGCTGCCGTTTATATTGGGAGTGCCCTACACGCAGAACACTAAAAATTACGTGATCCAGCTCGACCGCAATATCCAATTAGACTTACAACTTAATAAAAAATTGAAAAGCTCACATCAACGTAGTTGATATAAACCACCAAACCGGCAACAGTCGGTGCGCAATGAAAAGGAAACGATATGTCGCTTCTCGCGGAAATCAGCGGTTCGATTGGCTCAATCGGCTACGGCCTTGCGGCCATTGGTCCAGGTATCGGTATCGGTATCATCTTCGGACA